>Ga0335069_10000908_pt1 | contig 47539 bp, 40 predicted proteins | sample Lox_Sample_11_FD_206714 | JGI IMG/M metagenome (GOLD analysis project Ga0335069, IMG submission 206714) | Soil microbial communities from Loxahatchee National Wildlife Refuge, Florida, United States - Lox_Sample_1.1 | ecosystem: Environmental > Terrestrial > Soil > Wetlands | place: USA... | reverse complement strand
ACCAGCCCTCCGCCTGCTGCTGGCGGAGCGCGGCGAAGCGCTGCCGTAGCAAGGCTTTCACTCCCGGCCAGGGAGACTTTTTGCGCTCTCGCCACGTCAGCTAGTGTATGAACGCACCTGCACGGCCGCGCCGTCCGGGGCCGCGCGGCGGCTTCGCGGGCCTCTACGCTAAAATTGAGTTGATGTTCCGCACCGCTGCCCTGGGGCTCCTCGCGCTCTCGCTTTTGCACGCCGGGCCCGACTCCAAGCAAGCGCCGAAGGCCCCGCCCGCAAAGTCCGACCGCGAACTGCGCGCCCGCGCGACCCAATTCTTCGAGGATTTCGTAAACGCCAATTTCACGGACGCGGAGAAGCTGGTCGCGCCGGAATCGAAGAACGTCTTCATCTCGGGCCGCAAGGAGCAGTACCAGAGCTGCGAACTCCAGCGCGTCGACTACAGCGCCGACTTCCATACCGCCGACGTGGAGATGCAATGCGTGCGCAATATCATGATCCAGGGTTTCGCCGGCGCTCCAATCAAGTATCCCCTCTCAACCCAGTGGAAGCTGGAGCATGGCAAGTGGTTCTGGTTCGTGGATCCCACGGCCCCGCGCGGTTCGCCCTTCGGCGTGATGAACGCCATGATCTCGGCCATGAACGGAGCCAAGGCCGCCGAGGCCTCGCCGCCGGTGACGCTTCCGAGCGCCGCACAGCTCAGCAGCCCGTCCGTCGCCATGAACAAAGTGAGAGCGGACAAGCAGGCGCTCTCGCTCAAGGCGGGCCAATCGGCCGACTTGGTTTTGAGCAATACCGCGCTCGGGCCCATGAGCTTCACCCTCGACGTTCCTCCGCCGGCGGGCTATGAAGTCTCGCCCGCGCACGCCGACATGAAGGAGAACAGCAAGACCACGGTGACCGTCAAGGCGCTCGAAGGGGCGAAGCCCGCGGTCCTGAACTTCCGAGTCTCGCCCACCGGCGAAGTCGTCTCCGTCAAAGTGGACATCCAATAAATCGCAACTATGAGTTTTCGTCTGGTGGTGAACTACCGCCCGCGCGGCGACCAGGAAGCCGCCATTGAAGAGCTCTCCCGCGGAGTGCGCGAAGGCGAGCAGCACCAGGTCCTTCTGGGCGTCACCGGGTCCGGCAAGACCTTCACCATGGCCAAGGTCATAGAGGCTTCGGAGCGTCCGGCGCTCATTCTGGCGCACAATAAAACGCTCGCGGCGCAGCTTTACAACGAGTTCAAGTCGTTCTTTCCGCATAACGCGGTGGAGTACTTCGTCAGCTATTACGATTACTACCAGCCGGAAGCCTATATCCCATCGGGCGACGTGTACATCGAGAAGGAGGCCACCACCAACGACGAGTTGGACAAGCTGCGCCTCTCGGCCACCAAGTCGCTCTTCGAACGGCGCGATTGCGTGATCATCGCCAGCGTGAGCTGCATCTACGGCCTGGGCTCCCCGGAGGCCTACTACGGCATGTTGCTCATGCTGGAGAAAGGCCAGAGAATCTCGCGCGGCCAAATCGTCTCCAAGCTGGTGGACATTCTCTACGAGCGCAACGACATCGATTTTCGCCGCGGAACGTTTCGCGTGCGCGGCGACACCATCGAAGTCTATCCCACGTACGACGACGACGCCTTTCGCATCGAACTGTTCGGCGATGAGGTAGACGGCCTTTCGCAAATCGACCCGCTCACCGGGCAGGTGAAGCAGACCTACCTGCGCCTGCCGATCTATCCCAAGACGCATTATGTGATGTCCGAGGAAACCCGCTTCGCCGCCATGGACAGCATTCGCGAGGAACTCACCTGGTGGCGCGCGGAACTCGAGAAGCAGGGCAAGCAGATTGAAGCGCAGCGGCTCTTTCAGCGCACCATGTTCGATCTCGAAATGATGAAGGAGATCGGATACTGCCATGGCATCGAGAACTACTCCCGCCATTTCTCCGGGCGCCTGCCCGGGGAGGCGCCGCCGACGCTGCTGGATTATCTGCCGCACGATGCGCTCATGTTCATCGATGAGAGCCACCAGACCATCCCGCAGCTTCACGGGATGTACCATGGCGACCGCTCGCGGAAAGAGGTACTGGTGGCGCACGGGTTCCGGCTGCCGAGCGCGCTGGATAACCGGCCACTGACGTTCGAGGAATTCGAGCATCGCGTAAATCAACTGGTTTATGTGTCGGCGACGCCAGGGCCGTATGAACTTACGAAGTCGGCCGGAGTGGTGGTGGAGCAGATCATCCGGCCCACGGGACTGGTGGACCCGACCGTGGAAGTGCGGCCGGTGAAGGGGCAGGTGGACGATCTTCTCGGCGAGATCCGCAAGCGGGTGGACGCGAACCAGCGCGTCCTGGTAACGACGCTCACCAAGCGTATGGCGGAAGACCTGGCGGAGTATTACTCCGAGGTCGGCGTCAAGTGCCGCTACCTGCATTCGGAGGTAAGCACGCTCGACCGGATCAAGATTCTGCGCGATTTGCGGCGCGGGGAGTTCGATGTGCTGATCGGGATCAACCTGCTGCGCGAGGGTTTGGATTTGCCAGAGGTTTCCCTGGTGGCGATTCTGGACGCGGATAAGGAGGGGTTTCTGCGTTCGGCGGGGTCGCTGATTCAGACGATGGGACGCGCGGCGCGTCACGTGGAAGGGCACGTGATTCTGTACGCGGACGTGATGACGGATTCGATGCGGCAGGCGCTGGGCGAGACGGAGCGGCGGCGCGCGGTGCAGATGGAATATAACGAGCGGAATGGGATCACGCCGCAATCGATTGTCAAGCCGATCGACATGAGCCTGGTGGCGATTGCGGAGGCGGATTATGTGACGGTACCGCTGGAGGACGAGACGGAGGTGGATTCGTTGACTCCGGAGGAGCGGAATAGGTTCATTGGGGAGTTGGAAGAGAAGATGCGGGAGGCGGCCCGGAAATTCGAGTTTGAGAAGGCGGCGGAGTTAAGGGATCGGGTGAAGGGGTTGCGGGCGATTTAAAGAACACTATATTGGCCACAGATGAACACAGATAAACGCAGATCGGAAAGAGCGCTATCCGTGTTCATCAGCGTTCCTCTGTGGCCTATTCGGCCTTTAAATGTGTAGTCCCATTCTGTCTTTCACCAGGCGTACGGTCTCGTTGGCTATGGGGGCTACTCTTTCGGCGCCTTCCTTTAGAACTCCGCTCAGGTAGCCGGGCTCGCTTACGATTTTCTTGTAGCGGGCTTGGAAGGGCTCCAGGTGTTCGATCACCATGGCGGCCACTTGTTTCTTCAGATCGCCATAGCGCATCCCCGTGAACTGGTTCTTCATCTCCGCTTCGGTGGCGCCGGAGAAGGCCTGGTAGATGGCGAGCAGATTCAGCACGCCCGGTCCAGCCGTTTTGAAATCCACCGCCGGGTTCGAATCCGTCGTGGCGCGCATGATGGTCTTGCGGATCTTGTCCGGCGGGTCCAGGAGGGCCACTGCGTGGCCGGCGGCGGATTCGGACTTGCTCATCTTCTGCGCCGGGTCGTCCAGGCCCATGATGCGCGCGCCCACGGCGGGCAGGCTTGTTCCGGGGACGACGAAGGTTTCGCCGTACAGGGAATTGAAGCGCTGGGCGATGTCGCGGGTGAGTTCGAGGTGCTGGGCCTGGTCCTCGCCCACGGGCACGATCCCGGCCTGGTACAGCAGGATATCGGCCGCCATCAGCACGGGGTATTGCAGGATGCCGTCGCCCACGGATTCCTGCTTGGCGGCCTTCGCCTTGAATTGCGTCATGCGCTCCAGCCAGCCGACAGGCGTGACGCATGTCAGCATCCAGGCGAGCTCGGCGTGCGCGGGCACCGCGGACTGCACCATGATGGCGCAGGTCTTCGGGTCGATCCCGGCGGCCAGGTAGAGCGCGGCGATCTCGTGGATCTTGGCGCGCAACGCGGCCGGGTCCTGCTGCACCGTGATCGCGTGCAGATCCACGATGCAGAAGATGCACTCGTAGTCGTTCTGAATACGCACCCAATTCTGAAGCGCGCCCAGGTAATTTCCGATGTGAAGGTCTCCGGACGGCTGCCTTCCGGAAAAGACTCGTGTTCTCATGGTAAGCGGCGGGGTAAATTCCTATCGTAAGCAATTTCGAAGTAAGCGTGGAGAAGCTGGTCTATGGCGGCGACGCTCTGGCGCGCCTGGACGGCCGCGTGACGCTGGCGCCATTCGCACTGCCGGGCGAGCGCATCCGCGCCGCGGCCGAACGCGAAAAGCCCGGCCTGATTCACGCGCGCACCGTAGAGGTGCTGGAGCCTTCTCCGGACCGCGTGGCGCCGGCGTGCCCGTATTTCGGCCAGTGCGGCGGATGCCATTACCAGCATGCCGGGTACGAGTTCCAATTGGCGGCGAAGCGGGGGATTCTCGCGGAGGAATTGCGCCGGCTCGGCAAGATCGAGCCGCCGGAGATCGCTGTGGTCTCCGCCGAACCATGGGCCTATCGCAACCGCGCGCAGTTCCACGTGGAAGGGGGACGCGTGGGCTATCGCGAGGCGCGCTCGCGCAAGCTGCGCCCCGTGGAGACTTGCCCCATCGCCTCGCCCAAGCTCAACCAGGCCCTCGCGGCGCTTAACGTGATGGCGCGCGATCTCCGGTGGCCTCGCTTTGCGCGCTCCATCGAAATCTTCACCGACGAACACCAGGTGCAGGTCAACGTGCTCGAAACGGACCGCCCGGTCGCGCGACGCTTTTTCGATTGGTGCGCGGAGTCGATCCCCGGATTCGCGCCGGCCGCGCTCGATTATCAGGGGCGCTTCCGCGTCAGCCGCAACTCGTTCTTCCAGGTGAATCGCTTTCTCGCCGAGCGCCTCGTGCTGCTTGCGCTGGAAGGCGCGGCGGGCGAGTCCGCCCTCGATCTCTACGCCGGCGTGGGCCTTTTCTCAATCGAGATGGCGCGCCGCTTCGCCCGCGTGACGGCCGTGGAATCCGGCTCGGCCGCTGCCGCCGATCTGGCCTTCAACGCCGAACGCGCCGGCTTCACCAATGTCCACGCCCATCGAGGCAAGGCTGAATCTTATCTGGAAAGCCTGCAACAAGCACCGGATTTCGTGCTGGCCGACCCGCCGCGCGCGGGGCTGGGCAAGGCCGTCACCGCAAGGCTCATCGCTCTCCGGCCAAAGCTGCTCACGCTGGTTTCCTGCGACCCCGCCACCCTCGCCCGTGACTTAGCGGCGCTCACCGAAGCGGGCTACCGCATCGACGCCATGACGCTGGTCGATTTGTTCCCACAAACGTTCCACCTGGAAACGGTAGTCCGCTGCTCCGCACCCAGCCCACTTCCAGCCGCCACCTGAGGTTACTTGCCGTCCCCGGTCGTTAGCACCCGCGAGTCCACCTGGAACTTCTTGTAGGCGCTAAAGTCGATTCGCATGGCGACGTTCATGCCCTTTACCAGCAGCACACGCGCGCCCGCCGTCACGGCCACCTGCGAGGGCAGCCACACTTCGTGGTTCACTTCCGTCAGGTCGATGTTCACGCGGCTGCCTTTGGCCATGCGGATGAGAAACAGCCCCAGCGACACCGTATCGAGCGTATCGAACTCGATGCGCTCGGCGTGATAGCCTTCCTTCTCAATCCAGAAGCGGCAGTGGATCTTCGGGAATAGCGCCCGCGAGACGCTCGTGGTTCCCTTGAAGCCGGGATGCGGGGTGGCGTCGATGATCCAGGCGTCGTGGCCCGCCAAGGTCTCAGCGCCGGCCAGCTTGAAGTCGAAGGCCTGCATCAGGTCCTTCAGCGGTTCGTGGCGGCGCTCGTCCCGGCGCTTCTGGGCGTCGGCGATGCGCTTCTGGCGCTGCTCCCCGGTTTCATGAGCGCGCTCTTCGTCGCTCTTGCGGAGCTTCTCTTCTTCCTTGCGCTCGTCGGCGGGCGGCAGCGGCTGGTCGTTGCGCGCCACCAGCCGCCGGTAAGGCGAGCCTTCCAGCATCGTCACGTCCCAGGTTTCGATGCGGCGCTGCTTGTCGCGGCCGGCGCCGTCCAGCACGCGCAGGTCGTCCCGCTCCAGGTAGGTGTAGTTGCGCGCGATGGCTTCGTTGGCGTCGTTCGCCTGGATTGCCCTGGAAACGATCTCGCGGGCATCCTGCGCCGCCAGCAGCGCGGGAAGGCAAACCATCAGCAAGAGCCGCACAATTCAGCGTAACAGCAACCGGGCGCCGCCAGCCGCGAACACGCGAAGCGCTACATCAGCTTGAAGCACAGGCCTAGCGCGTAGACGGCCGGAAGAGCGAACAGTGTGCTGTCCACCCGGTCCAAAAACCCGCCGTGCCCCGGCAGCAGCGTTCCGCTATCCTTGACGCCGGCGCCGCGCTTGATGGCGGACTCCGCCAGGTCGCCGATTTGTCCCGCTGCATTCGCCGCCGCCGCGAACACCAGCGCGCGCGGAATGTCCAGCCCCGTGAAGTGCGCCAGGTAGAAGCCCGCAATCGCCATGGAAGAGATCATGGAGGCCGCCGCGCCCTCCCACGATTTCTGCGGGCTCACGCGCGGCGCCATCTTGTGCTTGCCGAAGGCTCTGCCGGCGTAGTACGCCCCGCCGTCGCCCACCCAGTTCACAAGCAGCGCGAACATCAGCCAATGGCGGTTCGCCTCGCGCAGCGGCAGCGCGCACTTCCAGCAGCCGAAGGCGTACAGCACGCCCAGCGACAGCAGCGCCGCGCGCGGTAGGGAGTTGGAAAGGTCGCTCGCCCGCATGGCCATGGCCAGCGCCACCGCGGCCGCGGCCACGGCTGCCAGCCATGCCGGCCCCGCCCATACGAGCAGCAGCAATCCGAACCCGTAACCGAGCGGCCCCGGCGCGCCGAAGCCAGAAGCCGCGGCCAAGCCATCGTATTCGCGATACGTCAGCAAGGCGGCCGCGGCCAGCACGCCGAAGAATAGCCAGTCCCCGGCGAACAGCACGACATAAACGATTACGGGTATCAGCGCGGCGGCCGTGAGAAGCCGCTTCATGACGGGCGGAGCGCTTCGATGAGTTTCGGCGCGGCGGCCGGCGGTTCCTCGAATGCGGCGCCGTTGCCGCCGCTCAATCCGCCGTAGCGGCGGTCGCGCTTCTGGTATTCGAGGACGGCGCGCAGAAGGTCCGTGCGGGAGAAGTCCGGCCAGAGCGTCTCGGTGACGTAGAGTTCCGCGTAGGCGATTTGCCACAGCAGGAAATTGCTCAGGCGCATTTCCCCGGACGTGCGGATCAGCAGGTCCGGGTCCGGGCAGGATGCGGTGTAAAGATTCGTCGAGATCAGTTCCTCGTCGAACTTCAGGCTCTCCAGCCGTCCATCCACCCGCGCCATATCGACAATCGCGTTGATTGCGTCCACAATTTCCGTGCGGCCGCCGTAATTGATCGCGAGGTTGAGAAGAAGCCCACGGTTCGCCGAGGTGGATTCGAGCACTTCATCCAGGTCCTTGCGCACCTGCGGCGTGAGCGCGTCGAGCCGGCCGATGGCTTGCAGCCGCACGTCATTGCGCTGCAGGTTGGGAAGCTCCTGCTTGAGGTAGAAGCGCAGAAGCCGCCAGAGCGTTTCCACCTCGGAGCGGGGCCGCTTCCAATTCTCCACGGAGAAGGCGTACAGGGTGAGCACCTTGACGCCCATCTGCGCGCATGTTTCCACCGCGGATCGCACCGCCGTGACGCCCGCCTTGTGACCCGCCACGCGCGGCAGAAAGCGGCGCGCCGCCCACCGCCCGTTGCCATCCATGATGATCGCGATGTGCTCCGGGAGGCGCGTCGAATCTATGGCTTGCGCGAGGCCCCAGTCCTTGTCCCCGGGCCGGAGCGCTTCGAGTAAGGCACGCATGCGGAAATCTCATGATACAACAACGCCGCGCCGAGTAATTTATGGGGCCAAGTGCTGTGCGGGATGGTTAGGGGGTGGTGCGCCCGGACAGATTCGAACTGCCGACCTTCTGGTTCGTAGCCAGACGCTCTATCCAACTGAGCTACGGGCGCTTGTTTGGTAAGGCTGGCTGGAATTAGCGAACCTTCCGTTGACCGGCGTTGCCGGCCGACACCTTAGTGTACTACAGGTGCATGGGGAAATCGCCGCGGGGCTGTTTGGGATGCTCGGCAGAACTGGCGAGGTTCGCGCGAAGCAGGTGCGGCGGGGTTTGCCGGGCGTCTCATTTCCCGGCGCAGAATTTTCAGGCGGGGTGGATGGGGCGGCTTTCGGTGTTTTCGGCGGGGGATGGGGCTCCCGCTCTTTGACGTTCGCGGCTCGGATATGGGGGTTCGCAGATTGGAATGGGCGCGTTGGTTTGGGCGGGCGTGGATTGGCGCTCAGTTACGCGGTACGCGCACGCGTTCGTGGATCGGCGCGGGGTCCACGGAGCGGTTTTGGGGAGATATCGGGATAATGTTAGTTTGCCCGGAAAGCAGGCCAGGAAGCCCGCCGCACACGGGGGCTGGCGCCTCTTACGTCAGGATTGGCGGGGCAGGGTTACGGTGAAGGCGGTTCCAACTCCGGGCTGACTGGCCAATTGGACGCCTCCGCGGTGGGCTTCGGCAACCCATTTGACGATGGAGAGGCCGAGGCCGAAGCCTCCGTCCTTGCGGGAGCGGGCTTGGTCCGCGCGGTAGAAGCGCTCGAAGACGTGGGGCGCGGCTTCGGGCGCGATGCCGATTCCGGTGTCGGTCACGGTGATGCGGAAGTCGGCGTCTCCGGCTTCCAATGCGGCGGTGATTTTGCCCCCGGACGGGGTGTAGCGGATGGCGTTATCGAGGAGGTTCATCACCAGGCGGTGGAGGAGCTCTTCATCGCCGCGGAAGGGGGCGTCTTCGGCGCAGAGGCATTCCACCTCCACGCCGCGAGGGCCGGCGATGGCCTGGGCGGAGCGGCAACACTCGGCCAGGAGGTCGTCGAGGTAGAAGTCCTGAGTCTGGAGCTTGACGCGGCCGCTATCGGCGCGCGCGAGGTTGAGCAGATCGTCCACGAGGCGGGAGAGCCGGCGGGCTTCGTCGAGGACGATGGCCAGGGACTCGCGGTAGGAGGCGGCGGTGCGATCCTGGGCCAGGGCGACGTCCGCCTCACCGCGGATGACGGAGAGGGGGGTTCGCAGCTCGTGGGAAGCATCCGCGACGAAGCGGCGCATGGTGCCGAAGGATTGATCGAGGCGGGCGAGCAACTCATTGAACGACGCCGCCAGGGCTTCCAGCTCTTCGGCCGCGGAACCGATGCGCAGCCTGCGGTCCAGGCTGGAACCGCCGATTTCGCGGGCTTGCACGGCCATGACGGCGAGGGGCGCGAGGCCGCGCTTGGTGAGAAGATAGCCGCCGAGACCCGCGATGCCCAGCAGCAAGGGCAAGGCGACGAAGATGACGCGGCGGGTGACGCGTAGCTCGGCCTTGATGGCGTCGAGCGGCGCCAGGGTGACCACGAGGACCTGGCGGGCGCCGACGAGTTCGCGGCGCACCACGGCGCGGGCGCCGCAGGCTCCGAATTGCGGCAGTTCCCCGGTTTCGCCATCGGGAGGCGGATGGGCCACGAGGGCGGCCAAGCCGCCGGTTCCGCGCAATTGCAGAGGGTCCGTGGCGGCGAGGAGCACGCCATCGGCGACAACGGCGACCAAGGCATCGTGCACGCGCATGCCCTTGGCGGTTTCCGAGGCGGCGGTTTGGACATCGCCCTTGGCTTCGTCCAACTCGTCCTCGAACATGCCGGCGGCGGTGTCCGTATCGGTGCGCAGACCGTTGTCCACGCGCTCACGCAAGCCGCTGGCCAGCAAGCCGTAGAGGAAGACGCTGAAGGCAACGAAGAGGAGCGAGAAGAGCGCCAGATACCAGGCGGTGAGGCGCGCGCGGAGGCTTCTAATCATCGGCCGCCTCGCGGGCCGCGCTCAGGATGTAGCCTTCGCCGCGGCGGGTGCGAATGAGGCGGTGGGCGGGGCTGGTTTCGATTTTGGCGCGGAGACGCTTGACGTAGACATCGATGACGTTGGAGAACGCGTCGAAGCTCTCATCCCAGACATGCTCGGCGATCTGCTGGCGTCCCATGACGCGGCCCTGGTTGAGGACGAGGAATTCGAGGAGGGCGTACTCCTTGGCGGTGAGATTGACGGGCTTGCCGGCGCGGGAGACGGCATGGCTGGCGGTATCGAGCGTCAGGTCGTCCACGCGAAGGGAGGCGGGGCGAACCTCGCGGGGGCGGCGGAGGAGGGCGCGGAGGCGGGCGAGGAGCTCCTTGAAGTCGAAGGGCTTGGTGAGATAGTCGTCGGCGCCGGCGTCCAGGCCGGCCACGCGATCGTCGACGGCATCGCGGGCGGTGAGCATGAGAATGGGGGTGCGCAGACCGGCGGCGCGCAATTCGCGGCAGACGGCGTGGCCATCCTTGAGCGGGAGCATGACGTCCAGGATGACCAGGTCATACTCGTTGACGCCGGCGAGGTAGGCGGCTTGGCGGCCATCGCCGGCGACATCCACGGCATAGGACTGCTCACGCAGGCCCTTGGCGATAAACGCCGCCACGCGCGCTTCGTCCTCGGCAAGAAGAATCCGCATGCCACTACCATTGTGCGGTAAGTCCGGGCGCGCGGGTGAGGGGACGCACGGGAAAAGCGGGGACGGAAAGCCGGGGTTCGCTAGAATTGAACTAGCCGCAATGGCACGTTCGATGCCCCGTCCGCTCCCGATACTCGCCGCGCTTTGCGCCACCGCCTGCCTGGGGCGGGCGGCGGACCTGCTGGAAACGCGAATCAAGACCATCACGGACGCTTACGCGCTGGTGGAAGCGAATGCAGCCGATGCGATTACGCCGGACCAGGCGCTGTATCAGGGTGCGATTCCCGGCCTGCTGCGGAATCTGGACCCGCACTCGATCTTTTTCGATCCGGACAATTTCCAGCAGATGAAGCGGATGGAGCGCTCCACGCAGAAGGGCTTCGGCACGGTGGTTTCGATTTTGCCGGCGCGCGTGATTGTGCTGCAGGTGCTGCCAGGGACGCCGGGGGCGAAGGCGGGGCTGACGCCTGGAGACGATTTGCTGGCCGTGAACGGGTATGAGATTGCGCGGCTCGACCAGGACCAAATCGCCGAGTTGCTGAGCGAGTCGCGGCAGAACACGGCGCGCCTGGTGGTGCGGCATCCCGGCGCGGCTGGGGTGGCGGCGTTGACGCTGATTCCGGAGGACCAATCGGCTCCGAGCGTGGACCGGGCGTTTTTCGTGGGGGCGGGGATCGGGTACATTCACGTGACGAGCTTTGAGGGCGACACGGCGGACCTGATCAAGAAGTCCATCGAAAAGCTGGGCGGGAGCGGCCTTGCGGGGCTGGTGCTGGATTTGCGCGGCAATCCGGGCGGACTGGTGGACGCGGCGGTTCAGACGTGCTCGCTGTTTTTGCCGCCGGGATCGAAGGTGGTGACGCTGCGGGGGCGGCACGTGCCGGAGACGACGCAGACGGTGCCCACGATCGCGGAGCCGTACCAGTTCCGGATGGCGATTCTGATTGACGGGAAATCGGCGAGCGCCTCCGAGATTGTGACCGGCGCGATGCAGGACCACGACCGCGCCACGGTTCTGGGCGAGCCGAGCTTCGGGAAGGGCCTGGTGCAGAACATGTTTCCGCTGAGCGAAGGCACCGGGCTGGCGCTGACCACGGCGCTTTACTATACGCCGAGCGGCCGCTCCATCCAAAAGCCGCTGGACCCTTCGAAGTTCGAGCTGGGGGACGCGACGGCGCACCCCAACGGCGAGGCCGAATTTCACACGGACGCGGGACGGACGGTGACGGGGGGCGGCGGCATTCAGCCGGACATTGTGGTGTACCCGAGAGCGATGAACCGGCTGCGCGCGGTGCTGGAAGATAGCGGCGCGTTCCCGGATTTCGCCACGGAGTACCTGAGCGGCAACAAAATCCCGGCGGACTTCGAAATTACGCCGGCGCTGATGGGCCGTTTCCGGACATTTCTTCTGGACCGGCGGATACAGCCGAGCGAAACGGAATGGACGGCGGAGACGGATTTCATGTCGAACCGGCTGCTGACGGAGATCTTCAACCAAGCGTTCGGGGTGGAGAAGGGCGATGAGGTGCAGGCGCGGCGCGATCCGGTGATTCAGAAAGCTCTGGATGCGCTGAGCGCGGCGGCGGTTGGCGGCCGGGAGTGAGTGGGTAGGGCGGACGGGTGTGGCTTCCGCTCACGCTCGCGGGGCGGCGCGGGTTTGGATCTTCGGAGCAGGGTTTTTGGAAGGCAGGCCAGGAGGGCCGCCTACATGGGCGGGGCGCTGGGCTTATGCCAGGCTCCGGTAATGCGAGGCGGCCGGTTGTGGCCTTGCGCTCACGTAGGTTCGCGGCTCGGCTTGGGGGCTCGGCGGCCGATGCGGGGCTTGGTGGTTAGGTTGGTGGAAATCTACCACTCGGCGAAGCTGCCGTCGGGGTGTCTCCAGATGGGATTGCGCCAGCGGTGGCCGGTCTCGCTGCGCTCTTCCACGACGGCTTCATCCACTTCGATGCCGAGGCCGGGGCCTGACGGGATGGCGACGAAGCCGTCCTGGTATTGGAAGGCTTCGCGGTTCTTCACGTAGTCCAGCAGATCGCTGCCCTGGTTGTAATGGATGCCCAGGCTCTGCTCCTGGATGAAGGCGTTGTAGCAGACGGCGTCCAGTTGGAGGTTGGCGGCGAGGGCGATGGGACCGAGGGGGCAATGCAGCGCCAGGGCGACGTCGTGGCATTCGGCCATGGCGGCGATCTTGCGCGTTTCGGTGATGCCGCCGGCGTGCGAGGGGTCCGGCTGCAGGATGTCCACGCCGCCTTCGGCCAGGATGCGCTTGAAATCCCAGCGCGAGTAGAGGCGCTCTCCCAAGGCGATGGGGGCGGCGCCGAGCTGGGCGATTTCGCGGAGCGCTTCGGTGTGCTCACTGAGGACGGGCTCCTCGATGAACATGAGCCCGAAGGGGGCCAGTTCGCGGACCAGCGTTTTGGCCATGGGACGGTGGACGCGCCCGTGGAAATCGACGGCGATGGCCATCTGAGGGCCAGCCGCTTCGCGCACGGCGGCAATGCGCTCGAGCACGGCGTCCACCTTGGCGCGAGAATCGACGAACTGCATTTCCTCGCAGGCGTTCATCTTGACGGCGGTGAAGCCGCGCGCGGCCATTTCCTTCGCGGCGCGTCCGGTATCAGCGGGGCGGTCGCCGCCAATCCACGAATAGACGCGGATTCGCTGGCGGCAGGGACCTCCCAGGAGTTCGTGGACGGGAACTCCCAGGGCCTTGCCCTTGATATCCCAGAGAGCCTGATCGATGCCGGCGAGGGCGCTCATGAGGATGGGGCCGCCACGGTAGAAGCCGCCGCGGTAGAGGACGTTCCAGTGGTCCTCGATGGCGAGGGGGTTCTTGCCGAGCAGGTAATCGGATAGCTCCTCCACGGCGGCGGCCACGGTGTGGGCGCGCCCTTCCACCACGGGCTCGCCCCAACCGGTGACGCCATCATCGGTATCCACCTTGAGAAAGAGCCAGCGGGGCGGGACGAGGAATGTGGTGAGGCGCGTGATCTTCACAGAGATCCAGTCTAACCCGCGCCGGGGCGGCGGATGCGGCCTAGGGTGCGCGGGGCGCTAGCGCGTGGGGCGTTCGTGGATGATCATCCAGCTCACGCCGAATCTATCGCGGAGCATGGCGAAGCGGTGGGCGAAGAAGGTCTCCTCCATCTTCATGAAGATTTCGCCGCCGGGGGAGAGAATGCCGTAGAGGCGCTCGGCTTCTTCGTTGGAGCCGACACTCAACGAGAGGTAGACGCTGCGCATGGGCTGGAAGATCTCCGGGGGCGCATCCGAAGCCATAATCTCCGTGCCGGCGATGGTGATGCGGGCATGGATGATCTGGTCCTTGCGTTCCGGCGGGATGGGAGGCCCAGCGGGCATTTCCCCAAATGTGCCCATCTGGGTGATCTTGCCGCCGAGGTGCTCTTCATAGAACTTCAGGGCCTGGGCGCAGTTGCCGCCGAAGTTGAGGTAGGTGGTGAGCTGCATGAGATGGCGTCTCCTTCTCTACCTATATTATTGCGAGGCGGCCTGAGGACAAAGAAGTTGTTCGGGTGGGGCCGTGGGGCAGCCACGTCCCACGGTCGGCAGATTGTAACAACTTCATTTCAAGATAGATAGAGTGTCGGAACGCGCACGTTGGCACGGCTGATGGCTTTCAATTTAAAATGAATTTTATTAGAATAGAAAGAATAATAGAAGGCGAAGGGGGATTTCCCATGCCGGCGCCACCAGGGGGCCGCTGCCTGCGCGGCGGACGTGGGGCGGCGAACCGCAGTGCGGAGCGGAATTTCACCCATGCCCTCCTGGGCTTTCACCCATTTACGACTAATGTGGAGAAACCGGACACGATGAGGGATTTTCCAACGTTGCTGATAACAAAAGATTTTGGCATCTTGTTTGTCCTCTGGGACCTTTGGCGGGCGGTTTGCATACACATCTAGCTCGTTTTGCCCCGGCGCCGGGTTGTCTCTCGGGCCATGATCGTTTTTTTGAATAGAAAGTCTTCAGGATTGGAGATTTAAAGGTATGCGGACTTCTTCTTCAGCTCTCGCGATACGCCGCTACATCCTGGTGGTTCTGGTGGTGGCTGCCTCGGTGTTGCTGCTGAGCGGAGCGGATAAGGCCAGGCTTACTCCCCAGGAGCGGTTTGACGCGCACGATCCGGCGGCTTATGCATCCAACGCCATGATCCAGTACGTCAACCCCGGCCTGGTGTTCACGGTAACCTCGGCCAATATTTCGAGCAGCGGCGTGATCAGCGTGACCTACACCACGACCGATCCGACCGGATTGCCCCTTGACACGGCCGGGGTTCAGACGCCCGGAAAGATTTCGGCGAGTCTGATTTGCGCTTACATTCCCAAGGGCCAGTCGCAGTATGTTTCTTACGTAACCCGGACGGCGACGGCGGTAACGGGAGGGGCGACGGCGACCCAGGCCTCGGCCGATTCGGGCGGGACCACGGCCACGGTGGCGGTCGGCACCTACACGTACACGTTCAAGACCACGGCTCCGTCGGGCTTCGACCCGACTGCCACGCATCGCATTGGCATCTACGGTTCCCGCAACCTTACCACGTGGAACCTGGGTACCAACTATGCGTCCACGACTTACGACTTCGTGCCTGCGGGCGGGACCCCGGCGCCACGCGACATCGTGCGGACGGCGGACTGCAACACGTGCCACTACCAACTGGCGTTTCACGGCGGTTCCCGCCGAGGCGTGGACCTGTGCATCATGTGCCATACCCCGCAGACGGTAGATCCGAACACGGGAAATACGCTGGACATGCCGGTACTAGCGCACCAGATCCACATTGGCAGCTCGTTCCCGACGATCCAGTCGACCACGCCGTACTCCATCGTGGGCTTCGGCAATGCGGTGGATAGCTGGACGGGGGTGGTTTATCCTCCGGATGTTCGCAACTGCGCGAAGACCTGCCACAACCCGAAGAATGGAGCGGCGCAGACCAACCGCTGGGAGATGCATCCGGACCGCGCGGCTTGCGGCGGCTGCCACTCCAACATCAATTTCGCGACTGGCCAGAACCACGTGAACCTGCCGGAGATCGACGATACGCAGTGCGCCGGCTGCCACATTCCGCAGGGCGAGCTGGATTTTGACGCGTCGATTGTGGGAGCGCACGTGATTCCGCAGTACTCGACCTCGGTTCCGGGCATCAACATCACGCTCAACCAGGTGACCAATGGCGTGGCCGGGCAGAAGCCGACCGTCACGTTCACGGCGACCAACAATGCGGGCCAGCCGGTGACCATGACCTATTTGAAGGCGAACAGCGGTTCGCTGTCGCTGACGATGACGGGTCCGACGACCGATTACGGCAACGTCAGCTTCGGTTCCGATTTGACCTCGACGCCGGGCTACGTGACGGAAAGCGCCACGGGCGCGACGTGCAGCAGCGCGGGGGTTTGCACCTACACCTTCACGCATGGGATTCCGGCCAACGCGACGGGAACCTACACGATCGGGGTGGAAGCGCGGCTAAGCACGACCTTGCTGCCAGGTACCACGGCGGCGACCGCAGCTACCTACAGCGCGCACAATTCGGTGATCAACTTCTCGGTGGACGGCTCCAAGGTGGCGCCGCGCCGCACGGTGGTGTTGGAAGCCAATTGCAACCACTGCCACACGGACCTGGAAGTTCACGGATCCCTGCGCAACGACGTGACGTATTGCCCGGTGTGCCACAACCCGAACAACACGGACTATACGACGCGTCCGACGGCGCCGGCGCCTTATCCGTCGCAGCCGCCGCAGGCGATCAACTTCGCGCTGATGGTTCACAAGATCCATAGCGGCGTGAACATGGCGCAATACAACGCCACCTATGTGGTAGTGGGTCACGGCGGCAGCGTCAACGATTTCTCCGGGACGCTGTATCCGGCGATGAGCCCGACCGGCGGGGTCTCCGATACGACCATCTGCGAGATGTGCCATGCAGCGGGAACGGAGAACAACGACCCGATCGGGAAGCTTGCGGTGACGGATCCGCAGGGCCTGGAGAATCCGACGCCGGCGACGACGTCGGCCTGCACGGCCTGCCATCTGGATACGGCGACGTACGCTCACGCGAGTTCGAACACGGATCCGAAGTTCGGCGAATCGTGCAGCGTATGCCACGGCGCGTCCGGGGCTTATAGCGCTTCTTCGGTCCACGCCGGTCTGTAACCGGCTTACGCTAACTAGAAGGAGTCCACCGTGCACTGGCCATTGCCAAGCGCCCAGCAAATACCGCCGCGCCCCTCGAGGGCGCGGTGGCTGGTTATAGTGGCAACGGCCACGCTGCTGTCCGCAACCTTATGGGGCGCCCAGGATCAGAAGGGCGCTCCTGCTTCCAAGGACGCCCCTGCCTCCAAGGGCGCTCCTGCTTCCAAGGACGCTCCTGCCTCCGCTCCCGCCCCCAAGGACAACAAACCGGCGGAATACGTCGGCTCGGAAATCTGCCAGGGGTGTCACGAAGACATTTACAACGCTTTCCAGAAGAATCCGCACCACCTGGTGGAGGCGGACAAGAAGTACAAGTTCGACACGAAGGCCTGCGAATCCTGCCACGGTCCCGGAAGCAAGCACGCGGATTCGATGGACGCGGCGGACATCCGGAACCCAGCCAAGCTCCCGCCGGCGGAGGCCGACGCGACTTGCCTGGTTTGTCACCTGAACAAGCCCACGCAAGTAGGACGGATCAACGGCAGCCATGCGAAGAACGAAGTAGCCTGCGTGGCGTGCCACTCGGTGCACAAGAATGGGCCCAACGGGCTGGTGGCGCGCAAGAAGGCGGACATCAACCAGCTTTGCGCTTCGTGCCACACCGACGTATGGGCCAGTTTCCAGCAGCCTTTCCGGCACAAGCTGCCGGAAGGCGCGATGTCTTGCGTGGACTGCCACAATCCGCACGGCAGTTCCCTGCCTCACAATCTGCAAACAGTGAGCGCCAACGAGCCGGGCTGCTTGAAGTGCCATGGCAACCTGGCGGGGCCGTTCGTATATGAGCATCCGCCGGTGGAAACGGACGGGTGCACGGCGTGCCACATGCCGCACGGATCGCCGAACACGAAGATGCTGACCCGGAACGACGTTCGGTTCGTGTGCCTGGAGTGCCATACGAATCTGCCCACGCCAACGGCGGCGTCGGCGTCCACGATTGGAAGCGTTCCCCCGGCGTTCCACAATCTGTTATCTCCGATGTTCCGCAACTGTACGGTCTGCCACCAGCAAATACACGGTTCTTACGTGGATCGGGGGTTGCTGCGATGAAAGCCCTGATTGCGATCCTGATTGGCTCGGCGGCGGCCCTGGCGCAAGCGCCGGCCAGCCCGACGGCCCAAGCCGGTGGCGCAGCGCAAGCGCCCGCGTCCGCTCCAGCCGCACCCGCGGTGGGAAGCCCAGCGGCCGCGGCATCCACAACCGAGGCTGCTCCGGCCGCGGCGGCCGCGGCAGACAACCCCGCCCCCAGCGCCGAGCCGTGGTTTCACGGCAGCGTGGATATTGGGTACCGGTTTCGCACGAGCCTCAACGGCAGCGGGCCGGCGTATCAGAGCATTGTGGATCTCAGCCCGGGGCTGCGGATCTTCGGGCTGGATTTCAGCTTCACGGACCCGACCCATAAGCTTTTCGACGTGCTGAACGTGAGCGCGAACAATTGGGGCGGCGATCCTTACAACACGGCGCACGTGGACGCCAGGAAACTGGGCGACTACGATTTCCGGCTGGATTACAGCAACATTCTCTACTACAGCGCCATGCCGGCCTATGCGAATCCGTTAGCTCCGGCGGGCGTTAACCAGCAGTGGTTCAACCAATACCGCAAGAACCTGAGCATCAGCCTGACGCTGAGGCCGGACAAGCGGATTGTGCCCTACGCGATGTTCGACCGCAATTCCGGTTCCGGGACGGGGATCTCGACGTATCCGATGGGTTCCACGACCACCTTCCCCGTGGCTTCCAGCCTTCTGGACCACACCAGCAACTACCGGGGCGGGCTACGGGTGGAACTGCACAACTTCCACGTGACGCTCGAAGAAGGCGGCACGGTATTCCGGGACAGCGATTCCGCCTACGACGCGACGCCGACTCCGGGAGACGCGACTACGCCGCTGCTGGGGCAGACGCTGCAGCTCAATAGCCTGCTGCAGGCGTACGGCATCCGGGCGCACAGCTACTACACCCGCGGACTGCTGACGGCCAATCCGCTGCCGTGGCTGAACCTCTACGCGCAGTTCCTGTACAGCCAGCCGAAGACGACGATTAACTATCAGGACGCGGCGTCGGGGAATTTCGTGCTGTTGAACCAATTGCTGGTTTACAGCGGGCAATCGGATATCGCCACCGGGTCGGCCAACAAGCCGCATGTGTCCGGCAACGCGGGCATTGACGCGCACCCGTTGCGGGCTTTGCGCATTACTGCGTCATGGAACACGGACCGGTTTCACGATGCCGCCTACACCAGCCTGGCGACGGCGTTCTTGACGCAGACCTCCAACGTGAACATGACCACGATTCTGGCGCCGGTGCAGGCGGTGAATTACAACCGGGCCGAGGCTCAGTTGTACTATGACATCGGCAAGAAGTTGACGCTGCGCGGGGGCTATCGCAACGAATGGGGCAACGCCTCCGTGCTGGCCAGCGAGCAGAGCCAGATCGGGCTATACGAGCCGGGCAAGCTCAGCCGCCAAGTGGCTTTGGCGGGAGTCAACTATCACCCGGCGCGGAAGTTTTCGGTGAATCTGGACTACGAAGGGGCATCCACGGCGCAGGCGTACTTCACCACGAGCCTCTACAACTACACCCGAGTGCGCGCCAGGGCGCGCTATCAGGTGAAACCGACGCTGACGTTCCAGGCGAATTTCGCCGCGCTGGAGAATCACGACCCGATCAAGATTTCGCAGTTCGACTACCTAAGCCGCGACAATTCGGCTTCCATTAATTGGACGCCGAAGGGTGGCAAGTACGTGGCGCTGCTGGCGGAGTATGACCGGGCGACGATGTCGTCTTCGATTAACTTCCTGCTGCCGCCGTTCCTCACCCCGGACGTTTCCGTTTATAACGCCAACGCGCACATCGCCACATCCGCGCTGCAGGTGAATCTGCCGCCGTACCGGGGCGTGGCCGCCAAGCTTACGATGGGCGGGTCCATGGCCATCGTGAACGGCACGGAGGCTTCGCGGTATTACGAACCGCTGGCGCGCCTTTCCATACCGGCCGGGAAGCACGTATACTGGAACACCGAATGGCGCTGGTACGGCTACAGCGATCAGTTGCTGCTATTCCAGGGCTTCCAGACGCACCTGTTCCAGACGGGCGTCAAACTGACCAGATAGGAGACACGATGTTCAAGCTTGGCCTGGTAGGCGTCGCGCTGGCGGCTGGAGGAGCAATTGCGGCGGGCATTCCTTCCGGAGACGCGGTGCGCGGGTCGCAATTGTTTCAAACGCAGCAATGCGTTGCGTGCCACAGCGTAAACGGCAGAGGCGGGCACTCGGCGCCGGATCTCGGGAAGCGGATTGACCGCGACTACACGCCGACGGCGATGGCAAGCCTGATGTGGAACCACGCGCCGGACATGTGGGTCGGCATTCAGGCCAAGGGGATTGAGCGGCCTTCGCTGACGCCGGAGCAATCGGCGGATCTGTTCGCCTATTTCGTGGCGGCGCACTACTTTGAAGCGCCGGGCGATGCGGCGCGCGGGAAGAGGGCTTTCGCGGCGAGGCATTGCGCGGAGTGCCACGGGACTACGACTTCGAGCTACCCGGGCGCGCCGCCGGTGGCCAAGTGGGAATCGCTGGCCGACCCCAGCCTGCTGGCCGACCAGATGTGGAACCACGGGCCGCGCATGCGGGAAGCGTTTGCGCAGAAGAAGCTGGAGTGGTCGCAACTGACCGGCCAGGAACTCAGCGACATGCTGGTGTACCTTCAGAACCTGCCGGAGACCCGAGGCGTGCCGAGGGTGTTCGAACTGACGGCGTCGGATTCCGGCCAAAGCCTGTTCGTGTCGAAGGGGTGCGCGGGCTGCCACACCGGGGCCAATGCGCTGGAGACCAAGCTGCGCAACCAGAGCCTCACGGACATTGCGGCGGATATGTGGAATCACCAGCCGAACATGAAGAATCCGCCACCGACGCTGACGCCCGATGAGATGCGGCGGATCCTCGGCTACGTTTGGGAGCGCGAGTATTTCCAGGGCAGCGGAGACGCGGCGCGCGGCAAGAAGGTGTTCGCGCAGAAGAGCTGCGCCTCCTGCCACAATCAGCCGGGCAGCGGGGCCCCCAGCCTGGCGAGGGGCAAGGACGCTTACTCGGACGTGTCCATGGTATCCGCGCTGTGGCAGCACGGGCCGGCGATGCTGCAAAGCATGAAGCAGAAGAGCATCTCCTGGCCGCGCTTCGACGCGCAGCAGATGGCGGACCTGATCGCCTATCTGAACTCGCTCTAGACGCGCGACGCCGCGCGAATCCCGCACATGCGCCCGCGTCCTGGCGGGCGGCGTAAGAAACCACACGCCCGGGCAGGCGGCTCGCCCGGCGCCGTCATGGCGGCGTAGTAACATTCCGTTAGGCTTGACTCCAGCGGATCGCGCTTTCTCATGAACGTGCTCGAGTTCTCCGGCATCGTGTACGGCATCTCGGCCGCGGCGGGATACCTGGGCGCGCTGACGGGGCTGGGCGGCGGCGTGGTGGTTACGCCGGCGCTCACGCTGCTCCTGGGCGTCGATATGCGGTACGCGATGGGTGCGTCGCTGGTCTCGGTGATCGCCACTTCCTCGGGCGCCGCGGCGGCGTACGTGAAGGAAGGGTTCTCGAACATTCGCGTGGGGATGTTCCTGGAGGTGGCCACGACGCTGGGCGCGATCGTGGGCGCGCACCTGGTCACCGTCATTCCGCTTTCCTCTTTGGCGGTGGTATTCGGCGCGGCGCTGCTCTACTCCGCGGCCATTTCCCTGCGCGGGCCGCGAGAAGCTGCAGCGGAGGAAGCGGACGCGCTTGCCAGCAGGCTAGCCCTGGATGGCGCGTATCCGGGGCCGGAGGGGCCGGTGCGGTACCGCGTGCGTCATGTGAAGGGTGGGTTCAGCCTGATGTTCGTGGCGGGGCTGCTCTCCGGGCTGCTGGGCATCGGCTCGGGGGCCATGAAGGTACTGGCGATGGACCGCGTGATGCGCATCCCGTTCAAAGTCTCGACGACGACCAGCAACTTCATGATCGGGGTGACGGCGGCGGCGAGCGCGGGGATTTATCTAAGCCGAGGGTACATTGAGCCGGGGCTTGCCATGCCGGTGATGCTGGGCGTGCTGAGCGGATCGCTGGCGGGCGCGCGGCATCTAACCGGGGCGAGGACGCGGGCCCTGCGGATGCTGTTCGCCGCCGTGGTGGGCGCGCTGGCGGTGGAGATGATCTACAGCGGGTTCTCGGGAGGGGTGCGTTGACGGACGAGAGGCTGGACGCGGTGATCGGGCGGTTGCTGCGCGGCGGCGTGACGGCGGCCGCGGCGGTGGCGCTAGCCGGAGGCGCGTGGCTGTTGGCGGCCAGCGGGGGCGCGGCGCCGCATTACGGGAAGTTCGTGGCGCGGGTCACCGGGCTTCGCTCGATGGGCGCGCTTGCGGGGCCGGAAGCGGCCGTGATGGCGGGCCTGCTGCTGCTCATCGCCACGCCGGTGGCGCGCGTGGCGCTGACGCTGGCGGTGTTCGCGATGCGGCGCGACAGGACCTATACGCTGGTGACGCTGGCCGTGCTGGCGGCGCTGCTCTACAGCCTGGGGACTTCGTGGCTCTGAAACAACCCTTTAGGGTTTTGTTTTATTGCCCGCGGCGCCGCGCTAGGCGGCGACCACGGGGTTGCGCAGGACGCCGATGCCCTCGATCTCCACTTCGACCACGTCGCCAGGGGAGAGCTTCCGCGTGGAACCGGGGGTGCCGGTGTAGATCAGGTCGCCGGGCATGAGCGTGACCCAGCGGCTGATCCAGCTCACGATCGCGGGGCAATCGAAGATCAAGTCCGCGGTATATTGCCGCTGCACCACTTCGCCGTTCAGGCGCGTTTGCAGGAGCAGGTTGCCGTAGTCGAGGCCGGTGACGATGGCGGGGCCGACCGGCGCGAAGGTATCGCTACCCTTGGCGCGCCACCATTGCAGATCGGTCTGCTGCCAGGCGCGCTCGCTGACGTCGTCGCCACAGGTGACGCCGAAGATGGCTTCGCGCGCGCCTTCGCGGTCCACGTTGCGCACCTGCTTGCCGATGACCACCACCATCTCGCCCTCGTAGTGCAGATCGGTGGCGCCTTCGGGCATGACGATGGGGCTTTCGGGGTCCTGCAGCGCCGTGACGGGCTTGTAGAAGATCTCCGGATGTTGCGGACGGGGGCGATCACCGAGGTGGCTGCCGTAGTTCAGGCCGACGGCGAGGATCTTGCCGGGCTGGCAGGGATGAAGCAGGGTGACCTCCGAGCGTTTCGCGACGACGCCGGTGGGAGACCGCTGGCCGAAGAGGCCGCCGCGGATTTCGTGCACCAGATCGCCGTCGAGCGTTCCATACGAAATGCCGGCGGCGGAAAGATAGCGGATGTACGAGGTCATTGTGAAGGTATTGTAGCGCCGAATTGCGCCGCGCCTCGCGCCCACCGCGGTTCGCGTGACAATGCGCGGCGAAAATTCGAGCGAGGGAAGACGGCGCATGGAGGCGCGAGAGGGCGCCGCGGAAGGGCTCCATGCATTTTTCTCTTGACTTTCTTCGTGAACCACCTTATATATGAATCACATTGCGATTTTTCCAAGTCGCAAAATTTGATGTTTAGGGAGAATCAACGATGAAGAGCGCAACCAAGAAAGCCGCCCCGAAGAAAAAGGCTGCTCCGAAGAAGAAGAAGTAGTCGGGCGCGCCCTGAAGAAGGGCTAAAACAGGTTCCATTTTGAGGCCCCGGATTTCCGGGGCCTTTTTCATTTCCCCTCGATTTTACGGGCCTTCCGAGAAGATCCCCAAAACATTTTCGGCGTTCCTTGGAGTGGCGTTCCGGAGGCGTTTCCTCGGGGCCGGCGCGGCGCGCTACGGTTTTCGCTGGAGGAGCGTGCGGAAGGTTTCGCCCATTCCGAAGAGCAGGGTCTTGAGCTGCATGCGGCGGCGGAACTGCTCACGAGCATCGCCGGAGGCGAGAGCGGCGGCGAACTGGCTGGGTTCTCCGGCCGCCAAAAGCGTCCGCGCGAGAGTTTCGAAACATTCCACGGCCAGTCCGCAGGCGGCGCCGGCTTCCTGGAGCGCGGTGAAGTTGACGTGTGCGGTGATATCGCGCTCTCCGGGAGCTTCGAGCACATCTTGGCGCGCGGTGTGGCGGCGGTATCCCATCAGGGTGCCCTCGGGGAAGCGCACGTACTCGGAACGCGTGTAGCCGTAATCGACGGTGAGGACGAATCCGCGCTCGAGCGCCGCGGCAATGCGCTCCATCCATCGCGCGGCATCGAGGTTCGCTTCGTACCAGCGGCCTTCCTCCGGTTCGGGAAAGGCGGCGTGGAGATGCGCGGCGACCTCGGGCGGCGCGGCGGGGCCGGTCTGCCACTGGAAGCGGCCGTCCCGCAGCGTGACGCGCTGTTCGTGGAAGGCGCCATCGCGCCAGATGGCGACGTCCACCGGCAGGGCGTCGAAGAACTCGTTGGTGAATACCACGCCGGTGAAGGATTGGGGTAGGGCGCCGGAATCGAGGTCCACGCCGACGTAGCGCCATTCCGAAAACGCCTCCGCCATTTCCCGGCGGCCGGCACCGAGTTCCGCCACGGTGAAATCGGCCGGGCTGCCCATCTGAAGGAACAACTGGCGGATGCGTGCGGCCATCAGAATGCCGAAGACCGGCTGAATCTGTTCGGCGGTGAAGAAGTCTCCGTGTTTGCCGAAGGGGTCGTGGGCGCGGCGGTAATAGCCGTGAACGGGGTGGTAGAGCGCGGCGTCCATGAAGCGGCGGAAGGGGATGGAACCTAGCGCGCGGATCTCTTCGGCCAGAAGTTCGCCGAGCGGCGTCATGACGAGGGGCGCTCGTTCCGCCCGGCGCTTGCGGGCGCTTCGCGGGTTTGCGGCGTGCGGACGAAGAGTTCGACCAGATAATCGTGCATGCAGTCGTAGAGGTAGCGCTGGAAGGTCCAGGGGAACTGCGGGTTCTCGATGTCGCGTTCGTGGACCGGGGCGTAATAGGTGTGGAGCGCGGGGGCGGTCTGCTTGAGGGAAATGACCAGTTCCACGGCGCCGTGGCGCTCCCGCGCGGAGAAGGCCAGCAGCGCGTGCTCATAGCGGCGTGTTTCGGCCAGCACCTTTTCGAGGGACGTCACGGACCTATGCTAGCGTGAAATCGATGGCGCTGCCGGAGAAGATCCGCGTGAAACTGAGCTCGGAGGCCGCCGGCGCGATTTCGCTCACGCAGGTGGTGGTGCAGGAGCTGGGCATGCGCGAGCTGATCGAGCAAGTGCTCGCGCTGGCCGGCAAAGACGAGGCGCGCATCCGGGAGATTCTACTGCGCGGAACGCTGGTGAGCGGCGCTTCGCGGTTCCGGTGGGAGGGTCTTCGGGCGGAAGCGGAAGACCTGCGCGAAGCGCTGGCGGCGTTTCCCGATCCGGACCCGAGCATTGCGTTCGCGCCGGCGCGCTGCGTGCATGCCGTGCTGCGCGGCGGGCGCGCCGTGATTGAGATCCCGCGCGAAGCGGGAGAACGGAAGGGGATCTTCGCGCGCGCGTCCTTCTGGGATGCGCTGATGCGTGTTGTGGCGAGCGGCGCGGCTTATGAGGGGTATTCGTACCGGGACCGGGCGGACCGGTACGCGCGCGAGTTCACGGTAGTGGAAGCGGATGGCGTGCGGGCGGCTGCGGCGGCGCTGAAGTACTCGACGCTGCGGGAGCAGATTCGAGGGGCGGCGTTCACGCGGGCGGAGCTGCTGGCGGCGAGGCGGTAGGGGGCAAGCCGGGGCTCGTTCAGTTGGCCGAGGGCATTTCCGCGCGGTCGATAACCATTACTTCCACCGGGCCTTTGGTGGATTCAAGCTTGAGGCCGAGTTTCAGGACAGCGCCGAAGATGGTGGGCAAGCCCTGGTCCGCTTCGGCCGAGACTGAGAGCGGTGCGTATTTCAAGTGGAAGTCGTACTTCCCGGTTAAGCCAGTCCGGTCGATGACCGGGGCGCCGACCGGACCAATCAACATTGCCGCGATCTCGGGAGCTGTCTTGGCTCGGCCCAGGATTTCGTTCGGGCCGGTGTAGCTGGTTGCGCCGGCGTTATCGTTCTTATCGAGATCCACGAACCTGGGGCCGCCCTGGGCCACGACCAGCGAATATTCGCGGACGTCCCGTGTTTCGCGATGCGCTTTGACCTGGAACCGGTCCTCCAACATCGCCTGCAACATAGCCGGAGCTTGGCTCATCGGCACGCCGTCGGGAAGCTTGGCGTCGATATCGAACCTCGCCGAATCCAGCCACTTAGGGCCGCCATCGAGCTGATAGTCGTTCAAGTGGTATGCGTATGTCACCAGGAATTGGAGCGTGACGTTCCGCATGACGACCCGGCCGGGCGGCGTGCCCCAGCTCCAGCTCGCGCGGGGCGCGTTGCTGGGCTTTACCGAAACCACTTCGAACCGTGGCAGCCCGGCGGGCGGTTGCTGGGCCTGGGCGCCGAGGGCGAAGAGCGTGAGGAGCAGGAAGCGCATGAGTCAACTCAGGCGGTACTATACTTTATCACTCACCAGACAGCCGCGGCGGAGGCTGAGAAACAGAAGTTGAGAAACTGAGGGCGGCGTCCTCGGCGCTGAAATACTCGACGCTGCGGGAGCAGATTCGCGGGGCGGCGTTCACGCGGGCGGAGCTGCCGGCGGTGAGAGCAGGGTAGGCATCCCGGCCCGGAGGCCTACCCGACTAATTCACAGAGGGCATTTCGGCGTGGTCGATCACCAGAACTTCCACCGGGCCTTTGATGGCGTTCAGCTTCAGGCCCAACTTCTGAACGGCGCCGAAGATGGTAAGCACAGCCGGGTCGGCGTCGGGTGAAGTGGAGACCGGCGCGTACTTCAGGTGGAAATCGTACTTGCCGGTGAGTCCGGTGCGGTCGACCACAGGCGCCTCGACGGCGTCAACCAGCATGGCGGCAAGCTCCGGGGCGGTCTTGCCGCGGCCCAGGATCTCGCCGGCTCCGCCGCCGAAACTCGTCATGCTTCCGGCTCCTTGGTGGTCGTTCTCATCGAGGCTCTCGAATTTCGGGCCGCCCGGCGCGAGCACAAGGGCGTATTCGCGCACCTGGCGGGTCTCGCGGTGCGTCCTGAGCCGAAAGCGATCCTCCAGCATGGTCTGCATCATGGCCGGGGACTGGTTCATCGGCGCGCCGGCGGGCAGCTTGGCGACGATATCGAATTTCGCGGCGCCGGTCCAGTTGGGACCGCCGGCGATCTGGTATTCGCTAATGCGGAAGGCTTGCAGGATCAGGGTCTTCAAGGTAGCGTTGTGGAGGATCAGACGGCCGGGCTGCAAAGTCATGCCGGATGCGAGTCTGGCCGGATCGCCTGGTTTCACAGAGACCACTTCGAACTCCGGCCGCGCGGGCGGCGGTTGCTGGGCCTGGGCGGCGAAAGCGAGGAGGAGAGCCAGAGTCAGCCGCACGAGTCACCTCATGCGGGATTATAGCTCCACTATTCTTCGGGCAGGTCTCCGGTGTCTTCGGCGCGGTTCTCGAACTTGGTTTGGGCGTGGAGGAAGACGAGGTTCACGGTGCCGGTGGGTCCGTTGCGCTGCTTGCCGATGATCAACTCGGCCAGGCCGCGCAGGTCTTCGCGGTCGCGCTGATAGACTTCCTCGCGAAAGATGAAGCCCACCACGTCCGCGTCCTGCTCGATGGCGCCGGATTCGCGAAGGTCGCTCAACTGCGGGCGGTGGTCGCCCTGGCGTGTTTCCGTGGCGCGGCTCAACTGGGAGAGCACCATCATCGGAATGTTCAGCTCCTTGCCCAACAGCTTCAGTCCTCGGGAAAGGGCGCTGACCTCCTGGACGCGGTTCTCAAAGCGCCCGCGGCCTTCCATGAGCTGCAGGTAGTCCACGATGACGAGGCGGGGCTCGCGCTTTTCCGATTGGAGACGCCGCAGCTTGGCGTGCATGTCCATCAGGTGCAAGCCGGCAGTATCGTCGATGTAGAGCGGGGCCTCGGCGATTTCGTTGAGGGCATGTCCGAGCCTGCGGCGTTCTTCCTGGCTTAGATACCCGCCGCGAAACTTCTGGCTATCCACGCGCGCTACCGCGCACAGCATGCGGGTGAGGAGCGACTCCTTGGACATTTCGAGCGAGAAAATGGCCACCGTCTGTCTGAGCTTCAGGGCCACGTGCTGGGCGATGTTCAACGCCAGCGCGGTCTTTCCCATGGACGGGCGCGCAGCGAGGATGATGAGGTCACCGCCGTGCATCCCGCCGGTCATCTCGTCGAACTTGGAGAAGCCGGTGCTGATGCCCTTGATGCGCTTGCTGGGGTCGAGGAAGGCGCTCAGGCCGCCCTCATAGCGCTCCAGGATGTCGCCGGCCTGCTGCAAGCCGGCTTGGAGGCGCGATTCGCCGAGCTTGAGGAGCGTTTCCTCGGCGCCGGCGAGGATCTGGTCCGGCGCGTCCTCGCCCATCAGGCAGCGGTTCATCATATGCTGCGAGGCGAAGATGATACGGCGGAGGATCGACTTGTCCTTGACGATGCGGAGGTAGCTCTCCAGGTTGGAGACGCGCGGCAGGCCGTCATCGAGCGAGACCAGGTAGCTGAGGCCGTCGCAGGCTTCGAGCTCGCCGTACTTCATGAGCTCGTTGGCGATGGTGATGCGGTCGATCTTTTCGCCGTGCTCGTAGAGATCGCCCATGCGCTTGAAGATGCGGCGATGCTTTTCGAGGCTAAAGTCGTCGCTCTCGAGCGAGCCGGCGGCCTGAATGTAGAGGCCGTCGTCGAGCATGATGGAGCCGAGCACGAGCCGCTCAGCGTCCACGTTGGTCGGAAGGCCCTTATCATTGCCGTCGGTTGGGGTCATGGCGCTATCCTAGTTTAGCCCCGATGCCCGCTTTGCGCAGCGGGATTTTGCCGGCGGCGCGAGGAGGACGGACAGATGCCCCAGTGGCTGTTTTCGCATGACGTGTGGCTCTCCATTTTCGGCGTGGGAGCGCCGGTTGTGGAAAAGGTCCTGCGGCCGGTGATCGTATATTTCTTTCTGGTTTTGCTTTTGCGCGTGTTCGGGAAACGCGAACTGGCGCAGCTCAACCCCTTCGATCTGGTGGTGCTGCTCTCGCTTTCGAATACCGTTCAGAACGCCATTATCGGCAACGACAACTCATTGACCGGCGGGCTGATTGGCGCGTTCACGCTGCTGGCGGTGAATTACCTCGTAGTACGGTTCCTGTTCAAACATCGGCGGCTTGACGAAATTCTGGAAGGGCGGCCGACGGTGTTAGTAGAGAACGGAGAGATTGTGGAAAAGGCTTTGGCGCGCGAGATGCTTTCGCGGTCCGAGCTGATCACGGTGCTGCACCGGCAGAGCTTTTCCGGACTCGACGAAGTGGATAAATGCGTACTGGAACCGGGCGGGGTGTTCTATGTAAGCCGCAAAGTCCCGCCGGTAGAAGAAACGCAGTTCCAGGAAATCGTGCGGCGGATGGAGGAACTGGACAGCAAGCTGGAGCGGCTGCTAAAGCGCGCGGAAGGATGAATGGCGCTGTCCGCGGCCGCGAGGAAAGCGGGATGCCCAACGGGGCGCGCTGAAGCGGGCGCGGCGCGGAGAGCGGCGAACGAAGCGGCCTCGAACGGATTCGTCCGCGCCAGTCTGTCTCTCCGTTACACTGGCATAGGAGCGCTGGCGTGAAAATCAAGAAGGCAGTGATCACCGCGGCGGGCGAGAAGCAGCGTTTGCTGCCGCTGCAGACGCTGGTGGATACGGACGGCGAGGAGAAGTCCGTCCTCGGAATCCTGATTGAGCTGGCTCTAGCGGCGCATATCGAGGAAGTGTGCGTGGTGATATGGCCGGGGGACGAGGCGCGCTACGGGCAGGCGGCGGCGCGGCACCTGGGGCATGTTCGCTTCGTACCGCAACCGCAGCCGTTGGGCTACGGCCACGCGGTGTACTGCGCGCGGGAATTTCTGGCGGATGAGCCATTCCTACATCTGGTGGGAGATCACCTCTGGTCCACGGGGGCGGATCCGGCGGGCGCGCGCCAGCTTTTGGCGCTGGCGGGCGCCGAGAAGTGCTCCGTTTCGGCTGTCCAGGTGACGCGCGAGAGCCTGCTGCCGCGCTACGGGGCGGTGGGCGCGCGACGTTTGGCGGGGCGGCAAGGGCTCTACCGCATCGATGCGGTGCTTGAGAAGCCGACGCCGACGGAGGCGGAGCAGCGGCTGACCACGCCGGGCCTGCGGGCCGGGCATTACCTCTGCTTTTTCGGCATGCATGCGCTGACGCCCGCGGTGATGGATTTGCTTGAGAAGCGGCTGGCGGAAGCGCCGGACTCGCGGGTTTCCCTTTCGCCGGCGCTGGACGAGCTGGCGCGGCGGGAAAAATACCTGGCGCTGGAGGAACAGGTCCAGCGATACGACATCGGCGCGCGCTACGGGCTGCTGACGGCCCAACTGGCGCTGGCGCTCGGGGGACGGGACCGCGCGGAGGTTTTGGCGCAGCTTGTGGAACTGCTGGCGGCGCGTGAGATGGGAGACTCCGGCGGGGGCGCGCGGTGAGCCAGCTTACGGGCGTGATTACCGCCCGGGACTCGGCCGTTCGCGACCGCTCGCTCGATTCGGTGTGCCGCGGGGCGTCGCTCGGCGAGCTGCTGGGGGAATGCGCGGAGCTCGATTCGTTCCGGCGCGAGGCGGACAATCTTTACGAGCGGGTACGGGCGCTCTTCTTTCTCCACGCCATTCACCGATTCCACATTCCCACGCGCCTGGGATCGGGAGCCGGCGCGGCGATTCCGTACGCGGGATACGCTGCCCTGCTGGAACGGCGCTTCGAGGAAGCGCTGGAGCTGTTTCTGCAGGCGCAAGCCGAAGCGGGTCCGGGCGCCGCGATATCCAGCGCGCTGGCGGAGGGGTATCACGCCCTGGCGTTTCAAACGCTGGCCGACCAGGTGCGCCGCAGCGTGCGTTCCGTGAGCGGCAACCAGTGGATGTTCCGGGTGGGGCATCCGGCGGATTATCCTCTGCGCATCCGGCCGGAGATGCTGGCGCGGCGCGCGGGGGACCCGCTGTATCCAATTCTGCGCGAGACCACCCCGGTGCGCATGGACCTGACGCACAGCGGATGGAGCGACATTTTCTTTCTGGGAATGGACTTCCCGGAAGGGGCGCGGGTGCTCAACATTTCCGTGGATCTGGCGGTGCGGGGTTCGGACTCCGGCGCGCCGCGGCCGCCGGTGGAAGCGTACTTCCGCGTGATTGACCGTCCCGTGCTGCGCCTGGCGAGCGTGGATTTGCGGGCGAGCGCGGAGATCTCCACCGTCGCGGAGGTATTCGATTTCGCGCGCGACTACCTGGGATTGTTGAAGGCGGCGGCGATCGCCTCCGGGCTTGTGCCCTCGGGCATGGAAGGATCCACGCGGCCCCTGGCGGAGGTGATGGCCGCGCTTACGGGGCTGGAGGGGCACGGCATTGAAATCGTCAGCAAGGTGAACGATATTCCGAAGGGTTCGCGGCTGGCGGTATCCACGAATCTGCTGGCGTGCCTGATTGCGGCGTGCATGCGCGCCACGGGGCAGATCCGCGCGCTGGAGGGCGGCCTGACCGAGCCGGAGCGGCGCCTGGTGGCGGCGCGGGCGATTCTCGGCGAATGGCTGGGCGGTTCCGGCGGCGGCTGGCAGGATTCAGGGGGCGTCTGGCCTGGCATCAAGCTCATTCATGGGGTGCGCGCCGTGGAAGGCGATCCGGAGTTCGGCGTGAGCCGCGGGCGCCTACTGCCCGATCACCGAGTTCTGGGGGTGGAAGAGGTTTCGCAGGTCGCGCGGGAAGGGCTTCAGAACAGCCTGGTGCTTGTGCACGGCGGCATGGCGCAGGACGTCGGCCCGATTCTGGAGATGGTAACGGAGGAGTATCTGCTGCGGTCGGAAGCGGAATGGCAAGGGCGCAGGGAGGCCATCGGGATACTGGACGAAGTGCTGGGGCGGTTGCGCCGGAACGACATCCGGGGCGTCGGCCAGATGACGCAACGCAACTTCGACGGCCCGATCCAGACGATCATTCCGTGGGCGGGGAACCTTTATACGGACATGCTGATCGGGCGGGTGCGCGAGGAAATGGGGACCGATTTTTGGGGCTTCTGGATGCTGGGCGGCATGTCCGGCGGCGGCATGGGTTTTCTGGTGGCGCCGGAGCGCAAGGCAGAGGCGCAGGATCGGATGGCGAACATCATGCGCGAGACCAAGCGCCGTTTGCAGAGCGCGGCGCCTTTCGCCATGGAGCCTGTGGTCTATGACTTCGCGATCAACGAGCGGGGGACGCAAGCGGAACTGCTGAAGAGCGAGGGTGCGCTGATGCCGGCCGAGTATTACACGATGGCGGTTCCGGCGCTGCTGCGGACGGACTCCCTGCTGCTTTCCCCGGGGAGCCGCGCGGAGCTGGACCGCTTTAGCGCCGCATGCCGGGTGGCTCCGGAGTTCGCGGGCATGGTGCAGAGCCTGTTCGACCACATGCTGCCGCGGCCGCGGGAGCACGGCGACGGCTCCGGCGAGAGCCTGGAGCGCCTGTTGGCGGAGCACGGGTTCGACGCGGTCCACCACCAGCGCATCCAGACGGACTTTCGCGCAGGCCGGATCGGGCTGATGCAGAACCGGCTGCCGGCGAACAGCAACATTGAAGATCCGCCGCCAGGCGTCCTATTCGACGCCACGGGCGGCCTGCCGAGCCACTACGCGGAGGCGGGACGGGCGGCGCTGGCCGAAGGAATGGCGGCTGTGGTCACGCTAGCGGGCGGCGTGGGGAGCCGGTGGACCAAGGGCGCGGGCGTGGTGAAAGCGCTGAGCCCGTTCTGCCGCCTGGGCGGGCGGCGGCGGAGCTTCCTGGAAGTTCACCTGGCGAAGAGCCTGCGGATAGGTCGCGAAACCGGCGTTCTGCCGCCGCACGTGATTACCACCAGCTATCTGACCCACGAGGCGATAGCGGGCTACCTGCGCGAGGAAGGGAACTACGGATACCCGGGAGCGCTGCGCCTTTCGGCGGGCGCGGCCATTGGATTGAGATTGGTGCCGATGGAGCGTACGCTGCGCTTCGCGTGGGAGGAACTGCCGCAGCAGATGCTGGATGAGCAGGCGCAGAAGGTGCGCGAGAGCCTGCACGCCACGCTGATCGCGTGGGCCAAGCAGATGGGCGAGGGCGGCAGCTACACGGACAATCTGCCGATGCAATGCCTGCACCCGGTAGGGCACTGGTACGAGGTCCCCAACATGCTGCGGAACGGGACGCTGGCGGCGCTGCTGGAGGAGAGGCCGAAGCTCCGGCACCTGATGCTGCACAACGTGGACACCACCGGCGCGGATCTGGATGCGGCGCTGCTGGGGTATCACATGGAAGAGGGCGCGGCCATGACGGCCGAGGTGATCGAGCGGCACATTGAGGATCGCGGCGGCGGACTCGCGATGGTGGACGGACGGCCGCGGCTGGTGGAAGGGCTGGCGCTGCCCAACGAGGAAATCGAATCGCGGCTCCGCTATTACAACAGCGCGACGTATTGGATCGATATTGACCAACTTCTGGCTCTCTTCGGCCTTGGCCGCGGCGAACTGCGAGATTCCGCGAAAGTGACGGCGGCCGTACGCAATCTCGCCGCGCGCATGCCGACGTACGTCACGTTGAAGGACGTCAAGAAGCGCTGGGGCAAGGGCCAGGAAGACGTGTTCCCGGTGGTGCAGTTCGAGAAGCTGTGGGGAGATATGACCGCGCTGCCGGAATGGAAGTGCCGCTTCGCACTGGTCCCGCGGGTGCGCGGGCGGCAATTGAAGGAGCCCGCGCAACTCGACGCCTGGCTGCGGGACGGATCCGCGGCGTATGTGGAGGAGCTCTGCGGCTGGGCCTAGCGTTCCAGCACGGCGCCGCGGACGGGCGCACGACTTCTAGTTGTATTGCCGGCGCGCGTTGGGGCGTTCGGGCCGCGCCTCGCTTGCGGCCTCGCGCCTCTTTTCCTCGGCGGTAAAGCCGCGTTCCTCACTGCGGCTAATGCGCCGGTGGGCGTAGAGGCCTTCCAGAATAAACTCGGCGGCCGAAGCGCGGAGGGCATCCGGCTCATTGGCGGAGAGTCCCAGGGCCTTGGTCTTTTCCATCAGACCCTGGATGCCGCCGAGCTGGCGCACCATGTCGGCGGAGCCGGCATTCTCATCGAGCTTGAGCGCGCCGCCCATCTCGAACCACTGGGTGATCTGCGAGACGTTGGCGCCCTCGAAGTAGGAGCTGTAGACGCGTCCCACGGCGGAGCGGATGAGCTCGCGGGCGACGGTGTCACCGCCTTTGAGTTCGCCTTCGTATTCGAGTTCGAGCTTGCCGGTAATGGCGGGCAGGGCGGAATAGAGATCCACGATGCGCGGCGCGGCGACATCCTCCTTGGCTTTGAGCGCGCGCCGCTCGGCGTTGGAGACCACATTTTCGAGGGCCGAGATGGGCAGGCGCTGCGAGACGCCGGAGCGCTTATCGACGCGCTTGTCCTCGCGGGCGAGAAACGCCAGTTGCTCCACGGTGCGGCGGATATAGTCCGGCACGCGCACCTCAACGGGCGAGGGGCGCTCCAGCCAGGCTTCCTGTCCGGTGATGGCAATGCCGTGATCGAGCGTGGGCGGGTAGTGCGTGCGGATCTCACTGCCGATGCGGTCCTTGAGGGGCGTGACAATCTTGCCGCGCGCGGTGTAGTCCTCGGGGTTGGCGGTGAACACGAGGGCGAGGTCCAGAGGCATGCGAATGGGGTAGCCCTTAATCTGCACGTCGCCTTCCTGCATGATGTTGAAAAGGCCGACCTGGATTTTGCCGGCGAGGTCGGGCAGCTCATTGATGGCGAAGATGCCACGGTTGGAGCGGGGCAGAAGGCCGTAGTGGACGGTGAGCTCGTCGGAAATGTCCTGCCCGCGGCGGGCGGCTTTGATGGGGTCGATATCGCCGATCATGTCGGCGATGGTGACATCCGGCGTGGCGAGCTTCTCCACGTAGCGGTGGTCGCGGTTGAGCCAGGCGATGGGAGTATCATCGCCGCGCTCGGCGATCAGATCGCGGCAGCGGCGGCAGATGGGCCGATAGGGATTGTCGTGGATTTCGCAGCCTTCGACGTAGGGGAGTTGCTCGTCGAGCAGCCCGGTGAGCATGCGGATGAGGCGGGTCTTGGCCTGCCCGCGCAATCCGAGCAAGATGAAATTGTGGCGCGAGAGCAGGGCGTTGACGATCTGCGGCGCCACGGTATCTTCGTAGCCGACAATACCGGGGAACAGCGTCTCTCCGCGCTGCAGCTTGCAGATCAGGTTATTTCGGAGTTCGTCCTTGACGGTGCGCGCGCCGATTCGGGCTTCGGAGTAAGAGCTACTGCGCAAAGCGCCGAGCGTACGGGGCGTATCTGCGAGTTTGGGCGGCATCTCCCCCTCTTGATGGCGATTGTACCAGTTCGGCGAACCAGCGACTGTCGTTTTCGATACGATAGTACGCATGAGAGGGGCTGGGGCGTTGCGCGCGGCCGGCTGTTTCGCGGCTGCCGCGGCGGCTGGGATGTGCCTGCTGTTCTTCCGCCCGGGTGTTGGCCATGCGGCGGCGCCAAATGCGGTTCCCGTCAGGGTGATCATTACCGGTTCGGAGGCGGAGGCGCGCGACATCCTGGAGCGGCTCCAGAAGGGTGCGGATTTCGCGGTGCTGGCGCGCGAGAAATCCACAGACCCCACCTCCGTGGACGGCGGGTATATGGGCGTCATAGACCCGGCGACGCTGCGCCCGGAGCTCCGTGACGCGCTAGGTGGCATGGGCCCCGGGCAGCTCTCGCCGCTGGTCAAGCTGCCATCCGGTTTCGCCATTCTGAAGGTGCTGCCCCCGGGGGAGATTCCACAGCTCGACGAAGCCGAAAAGGAGCGCCAGTTCGCCATCAGCGCTATCGGCAGCGTGCGCTACTCTTTCGATATCTCCGGCCTGAATGAGGTGGAGGCGGCGCTGGCGACCTTGCCCAAGCCGGCGGACTGGTACGAGGACCTGAACGGGGTCTGCAAGCTGCGCGAGGATTCGCGGGCCGCGGCGCGGCAGAGGATTGAGCAGTACTTGAGCCCCGCGGCCAAGGCGGCGGACAAGGGCCGCCAGCCGTTCGACGAACTAGCGGCGCTTGAGGCCCTGGGGCAATTGCATGCCTACCAGGGGGAAATGGACGATGCGATCACCGAATGGGAAACGGCGTATCGGCGCGCCACCACGGAGCTTCCGCGCGCGGTTTCCTACCTGGATGAACTGCTGGGGCTGGCTTATCTGCGGCGGTCCGAGATGGACAACGGCATTTTCGGGGCGCCGGGCGACCGCTGCATCTTCCCGATGGCGCCGGGGTTCCACTACGCGAAGACGGACGATTCCGAGAAGGCCATTGCACACCTGCTGAAGGTCGCCGAAAGCCAGCCGAACGATCTGGAAGTGCGGTGGAACCTGAATCTGGCGTACATGACGGCGGGGAAGTATCCGGACGGCGTAGCGAAGCAATACCTGCTGCCGCCCGCGATTTTCACTTCCGAGCAGAACATCGGGCGGTTCCAGGACGTGGCGCCGCGGGCGGGGCTGAAGCTGCTCTCCATGGCGGGCGGCATCGCCGTGGACGACTTCGATGGCGACGGCCTGTTCGACGTGGTGACCTCCAGCATGGACCAGTGCGCGGCCATGCACTTCTTCCACAACAACGGCGACGGCACCTTTTCCGACCGCAGCGAGAAAGCCGGCTTATCGGCGCAGCTCGGCGGGTTGAACAACAATCAGGCGGATTACAACAACGACGGGTGCCCGGACATTCTGGTGATGCGCGGGGGCTGGGAAATTCCGCAGAGGCTCTCGCTGCTGCGCAACAACTGCAACGGAACGTTTACGGATGTCACCAAAGCGGCGGGTCTGGCGAATACGGCCTTCGCCACGCAGGCCACTGCCTGGGCGGATATCAACAACGACGGGCTGCTGGATCTTTTCGTGGGCGCGGAGAACGCTCCCAGCCACCTGTTCCTCAACAAGGGCGACGGAACCTTCCAGGACGTCTCCGAAGCCGCCGGGGTAGGCGATCTCGGCTGGGTAAAAGCGGTGTCGGCGGCGGACTACGACGGCGACGGATGGGTGGACTTCTACGTGTCGAACTATCGGGGCGACAATGAGCTTCTGCGGAACAACCACGACGGGACGTTCACGGACGTGGCGAAACAGGCGGGCGTGTTGGGCAGCGGCCATGGATTCGGGGCCTTCTTCTTCGACTACAACAACGACGGCTGGCCCGATCTGTTCGTCACCAGCTACTACATGTCCGTGGACGAGACCGTGCGGACGTACCTGGGGTTGCCGCACAGCGCGGCCACGCTGACGCTCTACGAGAACCTGGGGAACGGCGCGTTCCGCGATGTGACGGCGGAGGCAGGCCTGGCGAAATCCTTCATGCCGATGGGCCTGAACTTCGGCGACGTGGATAACGACGGCTACCCGGATATCTACCTGGGCAACGGCGACCCGACATTCGGCGCGGAAGTTCCGCATGTGCTGCTGCGCAATGACGGTGGCAAGCGATTTGTGGATATCACGGCGTCCTCGGGCACGGGCGAGCTGCACAAGGGGCACGGGATCGCGTTTGCGGACATGGATGGCGACGGCGATGAGGACATTGTGACCATCATCGGCGGCGCGGTGCGCGGCGACGCCCATATGATGCGCTTGTTTGAGAATCCCGGCAACGGCAACGACTGGCTGGGCGTGCGACTCCTGGGCGTGAAAGCGAACCGGCTGGCCATTGGGGCGCGGATCAAGGTGACGGTAACGAATGGAGGCCAGCCGGCGCGCTCGATTTATGGCTGGGTGAACAGCGGAGGGTCGTTCGGCGCTTCGCCGCTCGAACAGCATTTCGGCCTTGGCGCCGGGGCGCGCATTGAGAGCGTGGAAGCGCAGTGGCCCGGCAATTCCAGCCCGCCGCAGGTATTCCGCGGCGTGCCCAAGGACCATGTGATTCAGATCCAGGAGGGCAGCGCAGAATTCAAGACGCTCCCGCGGACGAAGGTTCGCCTGGGCGGAAAGGAGGCCCGGTGAGAGCGGCGGCCTGCGCGGCGGCGGCTTGCCTGTGTTTGGCTCCGGCGTGGTGCGCGAAGCAATACGAGGTTACGGGCATCCTGCTGAAGGTGGACCGGCCGAACAAGAGCTTCGTGGCGTCTTGCGCAGCCATTCCGGGGTACATGGCCGCCATGGCCATGCCGTATTCGGTGCGCGAGGAGAAGGCGCTCGACGGCGTGCAGCCGGGCATGCAGATCGATTTCACTCTGGTGGTGGATGGCGGCCGCTCTTACGCGGAGAGCCTTCGCGAGCACCGCTTTCAGAGCGTGACGGACGAAGCGTTCCGCGCGCGCCGATTGGCGCTGCTCGATCCGAACGCCGGGGTCAGCCCCCTGAAGCTGGGCCAGCCCATCGCCGATTTCACCCTGACCGACCAGACCCGCAAGCGGATTTCGCTTTCGCAATTCGCGGGAAAAGTGGTGGCCATCACGTTCCTCTACACGAGCTGTCCCCTGCCGGACTACTGCTTCCGGATGTCCAACAACTTCGGCCAGCTCAACAGGCGTTTCGCCGCCAAGATGGGCCGCGACCTGATCCTGCTGAGCGTCTCGTTCGACCCGGGAACGGATACTCCGGAGGTGCTGGCGAAATACAGCAAGACGTGGAAGGCGGATGCGAACACGTGGCACTTCTTGACCGGCTCGCTCACCGAGGTCAAGGCGGTGTGCGCCGAGTTCGGCTTGAACTTCTGGCAGGATGAAGGCCTGCTGACGCACTCCCTGCGCACGGTGGTAATTGACCGCCAGGGAAGGTTGGCGGGGGATCTGGACGGGAACGAATTCAGCGCGGAGCAACTGGGAGACCTGGTTCAGGCGACCCTGGAGCGCAGGTAGGGCTGCGCGTGGGCGGGCGGCGCGCCGGCTAATACTTCTTCAAGTCTTCCACCAGCGCATTCATTCCGCTACGCCGGTAAAGGTCTGTCAAGCGCTGCTCCTCGGCGGAGGGGGCGATGAGGCGCATGAGAGAGGCGTTCTCCAGCGCCTGGCGGCTGGGAATCCACATCTGGCCGTCGGCGAATTCCACCTGGCTGACGAAGCCGGTCATGCGCCCCACGTTTAGGGGCTCGCCGTTGCGCGTGAAGCGCAGCGCGGTGTCTTGCGCTGCCTGGGCGGTGCGGGAAGGCTTCAGGAGCAGGGCAGGGTCCGAGGCGGGCAGCGACGCGGCCAAGTACTGCTGGCCGTTGGCGTCGCTGACCAGCCAGCTCAATTCGAAGTAGCGGACGTCCTTGGAGGAGTTGTTCCGGACCTCGACGCGCGGGTCGCGGGCTTCATTGCCGGAGACTTGCGCGGAGCCTCCGACGGGGGCGACGGGCGAATCCGGGAACTTGAGGAAGGCGAAATTCTCCGCGCCAGACTGCACAGGAGCAGCGCTGGAGGCCACCGACGGGCCGCCGCGCGTGACGCGCGCATCCAAGCGGGGCCGTTCGGACTGGCGCACCAGGCTCTCGAGAACCGCGGAACGCAACCCGTTGACGCCGGTTTCCTGGAGAACGCGTTTGTAGTACTCACGGTCGCGGCGGGCTTCCAATTCCTCGGCGGTCATGATGCGCTTGGAATTGAGGCGGTTGTCGCCGTAGAAGGTAAGGTCGCCGAAGAGCACGCCATCCAGGCTGACCTGGACGAGCGGCCCGTTGACAGCCTGCGTGGGCCGCATGAGCTGCATTTCGATGCGCACGGGGAAGGATTCGCCGGGGCCGACATGCAGACTGGGATACGTCACCGAGCCTTTGCCGCCGACGGCGACTTCCTGGGAAACCACGCGCAGGGTGACGCCGTGAATCTGGCGGTTGGCGCTGACGTTGCGGAGCACCATGGAGACACGGAGGTCAATGACCATGGCCGAGCCGCGCGCCGTGCCGCGGGATTGGTCCGTGAGGCCTGAAAACAGAACGGGCGAATCGCCGGGGAAGCTGACGTTGATGGAGCCGGCCGGAAGCGGATAATCCTGCGCCAGGAGCGCGGGGGCGGCGAGCAGCGCCAGAACAACCCAGCGCGCCGCATCTCTAGTTCGCATAGACATTCGTCACCGTCACATGTCCCGTGTCATCCACGTTTTGGGCGGACATGGCGCCTTGCGCGCCCGGCGTGTAATTGACGTCGATGTCCGAAGCGCCGCGATGCAGCAATCCCAGCGCTCCGGCGCCCTGGCGGACCTGAATCCCGTTGGCCGTGGTTTCCACTTCCACGTCCTGGGAGGCGCGGATCGGGTGAGGTCCGTTGTGTTGCAGGATAAACCCGGCCGCAAGCAGCGTTGCGAGGCCGGCGAAAACCGCGGCGGGGCGGGCCCAAGCCGACGGTCCGGCTTCGCGCGGGGCGGGCTCTTCCAGTTCGCCGAGCGTAAGGCCCAGGCGGATGTTGGCTTTCATTTGCGCGGCCAGGCGATTCCAGGCAACGCCGGGTATTTCGGCGGCATCCGGGAGTTCGCGGCGCGCCGCCCGGAACGCGGCGATTTCCTGGCGGCATTCGGCGCAGCGGGCCACGTGGCGATCGGTTCGCCAGTTTGCCCACGCGCCGAGGTCGCCCCCGGCGTGCAGCGCCAATGTCGCTCGGTTTGGATGTCTCATCGTCCTACCGCTTCCTGTTCTCCACGTACCTTCGGAACTTGATGCGCGCGTTGGCGATGTGCGAACGCACGGTCGCCTTGGAGCAATTCAGGCGCTTGGCCACCTCGTCGGCCGGCAAGCCCTCCACGTCGCGCAACATCAGGGCGGCCCGTTCGCGGGGCGAAAGGAGCCGCAGTCCGTCCTCCAAATAATCGCGGTGCTCGGACCGCAGCAAAATCTGCTCCGGGCTCTCCGTGTGGCTCATGGGCGCCTCATCCAGATCGCAAAACGTGGCACGCCCACTGCGGCGCAGGAAGTCGATGGCCGTGTTGGTGGCGATGCGCGAGAGCCAGTGCGCCGCTTTCTGCTCGTCCTTAACCTGATCCTGGCGCTGGAGCGCCTTGATAAAGGCTTCCTGAGTAAGGTCTTGCGCGTCCGCGACGCTGCCGACAATCCGGTAGATCTGGATGAAAATGCGGCGCAGGTTGTCCGAGATGAAGCGGTTCTGCTGCTCCAGCAACTCCAGGCCGGGCTCGGTCAGGTCACTCATGCGCCAGCAGACGGCAGTTTCCAAGGTTCCTCAGGTTCCTATCTCTATAGAAGATGACGAGAGAACCCGAAAAACGTGGAAGCCAAAGCAGGCTTGCGGCTGCTCTAGCCATTATCGCGCCTTCAGGAAGAGGGTACGCGTGAGTTTCTTAACCCGAGTGCGTCTTCGGGGTGGTGGAATTGCCCACACAGGATCGGGAAAACCACTGGTGAGCGGCATCGTGCGGCGTGCGGTTTGTGAGTTTGTGGCGCGATCCGGCGCTCGTGGGCCGCCGGGTGCTTTTTCCAGACCGGTGGACGGGGCGGCGCGCCGGAAGCGCTTCGGGCCGGGTTGCCCGGAGCTCGGCCGCGGGGGCCGGTCACAATGATCGTGATTAATTTAGCATCATTTCAAACTATTGCAAATAAAAGCCTTTGCATTTTCCTTGAGGCTTCGATGGTGGCTAGAAACGGGCTGCGCCGCACGATGGTCTGGTAGATTTGAGTCGGTAGCGAGGCTGTAATTGCCACGGAAGGGCGGCTCCAACGTCTATATATAGGTGGTTCGGAGATCAAGAACCTAGGAAAAATTCCTGTTTCCGCCGATAAGAGGGGGGAGCGATGGAAGCTTGGGTAAGGCATCATTCGGGCACCACCGTGAAGAGGGGTTGCCGAAAGTGGTAGTATTTATTCTGGCGCCAGAATTGCTCCGAAAGTGCAAGCGAGCGCCAGAGAGAGAGCCAATCGATTGCGGTAGCTCTTTCGACTAGATGGGTTGCGAGCTGAAACTTTTGCTCTCAGCTTAGTCGTCTATAGTCTTGCGGAGGTTGAAATAGAAGCCTTGAAAAAGGAATGAACCGGCCGTAGCGCCGGAGGGGGTGGACCAAAATGAACAGAACCGACTTAGAGAAATACAAGGCGATGCTGGAGGCGAAGCGGAACGAGTTGTCCGCCGGACTCCGAAACCGGGAAGACATCGCTATCGAAAAAACACCGGATGCCCTGGATGAGGTACAGCTTGCGGGGGAGCGTGAACTTGCGATCCGCAACCTCGACCGCGGGTCGAACCTGCTTCACGATGTGAGAGGCGCGCTGGCCCGAGTCGCCGATGGCAGCTACGGCGTCTGCATGCACTGCGAGGAAGACATCAAGCCGAAGCGGTTGGACGCAGTGCCGTGGACGAAGTATTGCATCCGCTGCCAGGAGGCCGCCGACCGTCACGAGTTCGAGGCAGATGGCAGCGATTCGCTAGAGGAACTCCTGAACGCAGCCTAATACCGGCTGGACCGAGGGCGCGGGAGAAATCTCGCGCCCTTGCTGTCTTCGCGTGAACCCTGGAAACACGGGCGCCGCCGAGCGGGCTGTGGGAAGCTGAGCTTATGGAGTTTGTTCGGCGGGCCGGCGGTTCGCCGAGGCGTCTGGCGGTTTTCCCCGGCACGTTCAACCCGGTTACGGCGGCTCACATGGCGCTGGCCACGGCCGCGCTGGGAGTGGCGGATGAAGTTGTGTTTGTGCTGCCGCGCGAGTTCCCGCACAAGGCGTACGCGGGGGCTACGTTTGACGAGCGGATGGCGATGCTGGCGGAAGCCATGGGAAACGCGCCCAGGCTCTCTTTAGCGTCCAGCCGGGGCGGCCTGTTTGCGGAAATCGCGGAAGAGTGCGCGGCCGATTATGGCTCCGGCGTGCGCCTTTCCTTCCTGTGCGGCCGGGACGCGGCCGAGCGTGTGGTGAATTGGGATTACGGACAGCCGGACGGCTTTGCCCAGTTGTCGCGCGGTTTTGACTTGCTGGTGGCGGCCCGCGGCGGGAGTTTCGAGCCGCAATCTCGTGTGACGGATCGGGTCCAGGCGTTGGAGATGCCCGAGGAGTTCGACGCCTTCTCGGCTACCGAAATCCGGCGAAGGGTTGTGGCGGGCGAACCCTGGCGGCACATGACTCCGGCCGCAATCTGGGAAAGCGTGAACCGAATCTACTCGCGGTGATGCGCGATGCGGCGCGAGTTTGGCGCCGGCGTTACTTGCCGGACCGCTGACCTGGCGAAGGCTTCTTCTCCGCACTCGGCTGGACTAAAGCCTGAAGCGGGTTGACCACCGGGAAGACCGTCAGGTTGCTCAACAACGCGTTCTGGTTGATGGTCAGGCGTGAGGCCGGGTTGGTATTCAGGTCGGTCTGCAGTTGCATCAGCACCTGATACAGCCCGAAGGTCCCCGGGATAGCGGAAACCTGAAGCACCTGCGCGGTGAGCCCTTGCGTGGCGGCTGCCACGGCTTGCGCGGGAGCGGTGATGGGCGTGCCGGCCGGGAACTTTACGCCGGTCTGGAACACGCTCGCAGTGGCCGGACTGACAATGGGCAGGCCGATGCCCGTGGCGTAGATCAAGACAAACTCGCCACCCTGCGCGGGATTGGCCTGGGTGACGAACGTTCCGGCGATATTGGAGCAGCACAGGTTGTTGGTGAAGGCCGTGAGCACCAGTTCGCCACCGGTCACCGTTGGGGCCGGCAAGGTGTTGACGCCGTAAGAAATGCCTTCGCCATCCGGACCCTGAACCTTGGCCTGCAAGATGATGCGCGTGAACTCCTTGGTGGCGATGGCGGTGACTTCCGGATCGCTGGCGTTGATCAGCGAGACGAATGCGTCACGGACGGTAGCCAGGGTATCGGTACTCTGCACCGTGTAGCTGTAGTTGCGGCCATTGATGGTGATGGTTCCGTAGTCACCGGCGTTGGCGCCGCCATCCACGGAAACAACGCCGGTGGCGTAGTCCGACCCGTGAAGCATGATGGCCTGCGCGGGGTTCGCGCCATTCAAATACGTGAAGATCCCGGGAGCGGCGGGGACAACAGTCATGGCTACGGGCGCGGTTACGGTGACGGTTCCGTCGCTAGCCACGGTGCGCACGTAGACGTTCACGCTGGTGGTATCGGAAAGCTCCCATGGAACCTGGGCGTTAATCTGCGTGGGCGAAACATAAAGCAGAGGGGCGCGAATACCGTTCAGATAGACTTCCACGCCGGCCATCTGCGTAGGCAATTGACTCTGGCTGGTGTCCGCCGACGCCGTCGCGTAGGAAAGCGACATGCCCGGATTGGGGAAAATCGATACCAGCGTACCGGGAGCGATCTGGGAGGCATCGCCGCCGTACTGCAGATAGGTGCTTTCGGTTTGCGCGGCGATCAGCGCGGCGCTGGAGGTAGTCACCGAATAGGCCACATCATTGCCGTTGGGGCCCGGGGACCTCGCGTAGAGCAGAAGATACAAATCCACGTAGTCCGGGGCTGCGGTTACAAATGCATCCCCGGCTCCGTTATTGGCGTTGTTGATCTGCGCCATGAAGTTGTTGATTACCGAATCCAGGGTATCGTTCGATTGGATGGTGTAGGTATAGGTATTGGTGGTGGTGGTGCCCGCGTTGTCGAGCGAGATGGTGAGAGTTACGGTATCCGCGGCGCGTATGGCGCCGGTGAAGGCGACCCAACCGCTGGCGTTGATGGTGTACGACGCGCCGTTGCGCACGCCCTGGTAGGGAAGCGCATTGGGCTCGATGGTGTAAACCGTGATGCGCCGGTTGAATGGATCGGCCACATAGAGGTTTGCGCCGTCCCAGGCGAGAGAGGTTGGGCAAGTCATGGAATCGGCGGCGGTGGTGGCCTGATTGACGGTCTGCGGCCCGACTTCTCCTGGGCCCACTTCCAGCACCTGGCCGATTTGGCCTAACACCTCGTCCGCCATGGCGCCGCTGCTGGTAGGTATGTGTTCGTAGACCAGCACGCGGTCGTTGCCGCCATCCGCCACGAAGAGGCGGTTGCCGGCGGCCAGAACGAACCGGGGAAAGTTTAGAGTTGCGTTGCAGACGTTCGGGTAGACGGGATTGTTGTTTACATCCACGCCGTCGGCGGTGGGGCAGAGCACGGGGACTTCCATGCAGGCGGGCTGGATGGGAGTCGCCTCGCAGGCTGAACTGGTGAGATCGACGCTATAGGCGTTGTTCGGCAGGGAAGTGTTCAGGCTGGGCTGGCCCAGGGCGACGTCGGCGGGAGCGTCGTTAGCGGTCGGAATGGCGTTCCAGATCAGGACGCGGTTGTTGGCGAGGTCCGCGACGAAGAGGCGCTGGCCGTCGGAGGTCACAGCCACGGGGTTGAGCATGTTCTGCGCCGTGGCGGAGTAGGTTTGCTGCGTGATATCGATTTGTACGTAGGTGGTGAAGTTGGGCTGCCCGAGAACGATGTCGGCAGCCTGGCCGTTCTTGGTGGGGATTTGATTCCAGCCGAGGACGCGGTTGTTCTGCGTGTCGGCCACCCATAGCTTACCGTTCTGAATCCACACGCCTTGCGGGCCCAGCAGGGATGATGCCGAGGGAACGTTATTGGCCGGAACGATATCGGCAGTGAAGTTCGGCTGGCCGATCACCACGTCGGCGGGCGTGTTGTTGGTGGCCGGAATGTGGTTCCAAATCAATACGCGGTTATGATCGGTGTCCGCCACCACCAGATGGACGCCATCGGACGCGATCGCGGTGGGCGTGCGCAGGTCGTTCGAGGTGCTGCCGTAATTCAAGTTGCTGGCAGTGAAGTTGGGCTGGCCTAAAACCACTGTTGCCTTGCCCACGCAGACCGGGCAATTGGTGGTGTAGGAGAGCTCGTCGGTGGGGAGAGGAAGCTGGCTGGAGAGATTCTGGTACAACACCACGCGGTTGTTGGAAGGCGTGGCCTGCATCCGGTTGGAGTCGGCGACAAATAGGGTGTCCGCGGCGTAGGCAATGCCGCTCGCGGCGCCCAGCACGGTGTCGCTCGAGTTCGGATTCTGGTCGGTAAAGGTGCTCTGGCCGATTACCAGCCGGGCTGCCTGTCCATTGGCGAACGTTTGGGCGGCGGCGCCCGCCGCCACCAGCAGAAAAACGCAAAGACCCTTCATGCGGAAAATGGAAAATGACGTACCTAGGAACAAAATGAACCCCAATTATAGCAAGTGCGGACGAACCAGCCACGCAACTTGAGTGGCGCAGGGGGGCCACACCGGTGTGAGCCAGCGGCACGCTCCCATTCGAAACCGGATGGCGAAGGCCCTGATGACATGAGAGTTAGGTGGACGCCCGAGGACGACGGGCGATTCGATGCACGCGTCCTGCCAACCGAGCCCCCCGTGGCGCGGTGATTTAACCCACTTTGGGTGCGTATTTGGGCAATCCACTCTATTTTGACTGTTGATAAAATCCACAAAGCCTACTGATTTGTTGGGTTTTTCGATAATAAGACCTTTTGGAATCTATTTTGCTGGGTCATGGCAAGCATTTTGTCCAAAGCAAGGAGGAGCCTTTGCGTCAGTTTCTCCGTGACTCGGGTCATCTGATCCGCCCCGCCGTGGTTCTGCTGGCGGGACTGGCCATTTTTCTGGTGATCCGCTCCGCGCTGGTCCCCAAGGCGTTCGGCAAATACGGCCACTACAACGCCGCGGCGCTCCTGACGATCCGCCAACACCCGATTTCCTATGCCGGGCAGGATGCCTGCGTGATGTGCCATGCCGACGAGGCGGAGGCCCGCGCGTCAGGCAAACATGCGCACGTTTCCTGCGAAGCGTGCCATGGGCCGCAAGCGGCGCATGCCAACGCGGACGACCCGGCCGCGCACAAGCCGGCGCTTCCGGACGTAGCCAACCTGTGCCGGCGCTGCCATGAAAAGGACGCGGCCAAGCCTTCCTGGTTCCCGCAGGTAGCGACCGCCGAGCACTCCGGGGGCGCGCTGTGCACGGAATGCCACAAACCCCACAACCCGCACTTATGAGGAGCGAATCATGGAAATGACCCGGCGAGATCTATTCGCGGCCGGCGGCAAGTTGCTGCTCCTGGCCTCCGTGGGGGCCACGCTCGAGGAAATTACCGGCGCGGCGCCGGCGAGCGAAACTTACCGCGAGGCCGAGCACTGGTGGGGCATGCTGGTGGACATCGACAAGTGTATCGGCTGCGGCAATTGCGTGCGGGCGTGCTCCAACGAGAATCAGGTTCCCAAGGGGTACTTCCGCACCTGGGTGGAGCGCTATCAGGTGGGCGACGATCAGCAGCCGCACGTGGATTCGCCGGACGGCGACATCAACGGTTTCCCCGCGGACACGAGCGCGGAGCTGAAGAGCTTCTTCGTGCCGAAGCTTTGCAACCACTGCGCGGATTCGCCGTGCGTGCAGGTGTGTCCGGTGGGCGCGACGTTCGTGAGCCCGGACGGAGTGGTGCTGGTGGATAAGACCTACTGCCTGGGCTGCCGCTACTGCATCCAGGCCTGCCCCTACGGATGCCGCTATCTGCACCCGGAAACGCACACGGCCGACAAGTGCACGCTGTGCTACCACCGCATCACGCAGGGGCTGACCACGGCGTGCTGCGAGAACTGTCCCACCGGCGCACGGCAACTGGTGGACTTCAAGAACCCCAAGGACCCGATCCACGAGTTCTTGCGCCACAACAAGGTGCAGGTGCTCAAGCCATACATGGCGACCGGAGCGAAGGTCTACTACAAGGACCTAGACGGGTCCGTGCGATAGGAGCGAGCGATGATACCCGGCGTGGAAGGCTTCATGTATCCGAACGAGGTGGAGCTGCAATGGAGTCTGCTGATTGTGCTCTACCCGTACATCACCGGCCTGGTGGCGGGCGCGTTCATCCTCGCCTCGCTGGTGCGCGTGTTCCGCGTCGAGGCGGTGGCGCCGACCTACCGGCTGGCGCTGCTCACCGCGCTCGCCTTCCTGCTGGTCGCGCCGCTGCCGCTGCAACTGCACC
>Ga0335069_10000907_pt1 | contig 47564 bp, 47 predicted proteins | sample Lox_Sample_11_FD_206714 | JGI IMG/M metagenome (GOLD analysis project Ga0335069, IMG submission 206714) | Soil microbial communities from Loxahatchee National Wildlife Refuge, Florida, United States - Lox_Sample_1.1 | ecosystem: Environmental > Terrestrial > Soil > Wetlands | place: USA... | reverse complement strand
GTGGCACGGGCATCCTGCCCGTGTTCCTAGAACGTAACGCGGGCATCCTGCCCGCATCCAAAATGTGCCGGCCCAGGACGGGAACCACCGGCTTCCAAGGATGGATCAACATGGCCGAAAACCAACATGCAGAATTTGCGCGACGCGTTGCCCGACGCTCCATGACCGCCGCGGCAGCCCTCGCGCTCGGGGCAACGGGGGGGTGCATGGGACATCACGCAAAACCCCAAGCTGCAACGCTAAACGAAGCCCCACCCGTCGCTTCCGATCCCGCCCCCCTCACCCCGGAACAGCAGACCGCCCTCAAGGTGAAAAACTACACCGCCGACATCAACGCCGCCCTCGACAACCAGGACGCCGACAAGTTCCGCGAAGTCAACAAGCCCCCCGCCGCCCCCAACCCCCCCAAACCCGTCGCGCAGCCGACGACCCGGCCGACACTCGCAACGGCGGTCACCCCAAACACGACTCCTCCCGCACCTTCCACCCAACCCGCAGCCGCCGCAACCTCCCAGCCCGCGACGGTCAGCACCGCTACTGTTGCCCCCATGATCCCCGCCGCGCCCCCCGCCTTGGCCGATCAATCCCCGTCGTGCACCACCCTTTTGCCGACAACTTCAGCCCGGGCGAACATTCAGCCCGCGCTGATCCGCACGGAGCCCACGTTCAACGAAGCGATGGCCGTTCTGCGCAAGCGCGTCGCCGCGCATCCGACCTTGAACACCACCCTCGCCCTCTCCCTGCTCGACACCTCCGAAGGCCGCGAGCCGAACCCGGCGCTCGCCGCGAGCCTTTCGGCCTCGGATCAGCAGTTGCTCAAGGACCTGCTCGGCGCGCTGCAGGGCATGACGCCGATCAGCTCATTGGCGCCCTTGCCCGACCGCGCCGCCCCGCTGGTCGATGCGGCCAGGCGCTGGCAGGGCGATCAGGATTTGACTCTGCCGAAGATGGCGCTGGCGTCGCGCGTCGATTCCTTCGGCGTGTACACCCCCGTCGAACCCAAATTCCCACAAGGCGCCGCACGCACGGTCATCCTCTATTGCGAGGTCGCGAACTTCACATCGCGCAAGGATACCGATGGATTCTTTGAAACGAAGCTGCAGCAGCAGGAATCGCTCATCACCTCCGACGGATTGCTCGTCTATCGCCCCAGCCCGGAGGAGGTGGAAGACCGGTCGCTGAACCAGCGGCACGACTTCTACCTGGTAAAAAAGGTGACGATTCCCGCAACGCTCGCCGTGGGGCGCTACACGCTGCGGATGAGCGTGAAGGACGTGCTTTCGGACAGGATCTGCGAGGTAACGATGCCCGTCGAGATTGTCCCGGGGGATGACAACTGAACCGGCGGTGAGATCGGAGGGAGGGACGAAAAGTGAAGCCGTTCGCGCGATTTCCCAGGTCCGCCGAACACCGGAGCGAAGCCTGCAACGTGTCACAGGCTTCGCTCATTTTTTGCGCGATCTCCGCCCCGCCTCCACGCCGCGCCCTCCGAAAGGACAGAATTGCAAATTGGGGGGGGGACCGGACACCTGGTTTGGGCGTATATGGGGATGAGAAGTCCAATTCTGAAGTGGTCACATCTACGCCGGGGCGATGGTGGACGCGCGGGGAGGTGCAGTGGTTTATTCGGCGCTGATTTGCGACTCAAAGTGGACGGCCGCCTGAAGGCGGAAGTCCAAACTAGCGCGGGTGGTTCTGCAGCGCGTCGTGGGCGGCGTGGAGGAGTTCTCTCGCGTTGTCGTAGGTGAGGCGTTCCATGGCGTCTTCGTACGAGAGCCAGGCGTGGCCCGTGTGTTCGTCGGAGATGATGACGTTTTCGGTGCGGGTGCGGCCCAGGAAATAGGTGACGGTTTTGTGGATGCGTCCCTTCCGGGGTGAGAAGAAGACGTAGTGCATGTCGCGCTGGAAGCGGGTGACGCGGTCGACCTGGCGGATGCCGGTCTCTTCGCGGAGTTCGCGCACGGCGGCCTGCCAGGGGGTTTCACCTTCTTCGAGGTGACCCTTGGCGTAGTCCCAGTGTTTGCCGTAGTCGAGGAGGAGGAAGACCTGCCCGCCGGGGGTATCGCGGTAGAGGATGAATCCGGCGGAGAATTCGCGGCGCATGGCGGGGAGCTTGCGGTCTTTCTTGGGGTTCTTTTTATTGCGGCGGGGTTCGCGCGGAGATTTCTTGGGAGTGCCCCGTTCGCCTTCGAAGAGAGAGCCTTGGATGGTTTCGGCCATGGGGGACTCGTTTCTGGTTAGCCGGGGTATGCGCACGGGACGGGAATTATCCACAAATGAACACAAATGACCACAAATCGTTTTTTATCACAGCGGTTTGTTGAGCAGTTGGCGTTTGTGTCTGATGAAGCCAAGGTGGTGCTCCAGGTGTTGGACGTATGTTGCCACGAAGTCGGCGAGTGATACTTTACCGCGCTCGTTGTGGGTGCCGAAACGAGTGAACGCGGCGTCGGGGAGGTTGCTCAGGATGATGGCGGTGAGTTCGCGGTTTTTCTTGAAGACGTCGGCGGCGGTGAAAGGGTCGAGCTTTTCGTAGAAGAGTTTTTGCGAAAAGGCGTTTTCATTGAACCCGATGAGGATGGGGTTGTCTTCGGCGATGACACGCTTCATGCGGTCGGAGGCGATGAGGTCGCAATCCATGAGGTGGATGACGATCTGCTGGATGGACCAGGTGCCGGGAACAGGGGTGGCGAGGAAATCGGCGGGGGTGAGGCCCTGGATGGCCTGAGCCAGTTTGCCGGCGCCCTGGGCGTATTGTTCGATGAGCGATCTGTCCATGACGGGTCTCCTTGCGTGTAGTAGTATAGTGCGGGTGGCAGGGACAGGAAGGGATGTTGCGAGGTGCGCGTCGACCCGGGGCGGCGGCTTGCGAAAATTGGGAATGTGCGCATGGGATATCAGGATCATAAGACACAGGCGGGCGGGCGGAGCGTGGCGTGTGCGGTCATCACGTGCTCGGATTCGCGCACCATCGAGCAGGACGAGTCCGGCCAATTGATCCGGCAGTTGCTGGAGTCCCACGGCCACACGCATCCGTTTTACCGCGTCGTGAAGGATGAGCCGGCGGAGATTTCGGAGTTGCTGCGGATGCTGGCCGGGCGGGCGGATATTCAGGCGATCATCTTGAACGGCGGCACGGGCGTGTCTCGGCGGGACAATACGTTTGACGCGGTCTCGGCGGCGCTCACGAAGACCTTGCCGGGGTTTGGGGAGGTTTTCCGGATGCTCTCGTATCAGGCGATCGGCTCGGGGGCACTGCTGTCGCGCGCGACGGCGGGGATCATCGTGACCGGCGAGGGAAGCGCCGCTCAGCACACCGTGGTCTTCTCGATCCCCGGATCGCCGAACGCGGTGGACCTGGCGATGAACAAGCTGATTCTGCCGGAGCTTTCGCACCTCGTGTGGGAGACCGTGCGGTAGGGGGGAGCGATTGATTCATTGCTATCAATGGCTCAATGAACCGATGATTCAATCTTTCAATTCGTTTTGACGCCGTACGATGCGGGGTCCTTCTCGAGGGCCTTGACGTACGTCTCCGGGTCGGCGTTGAACTTTCCCTTGCAGTCATCGCAGCAGAGGTGATAAATCTTGCCGTTGTATGTAACCGTGAGCTTCGAATCGCCCACATCATCCTTGGCGACGATGCATTTGGTGTTTTTGACATCGACCACTGAGGGCTCAGTCGCCGGAGATTCCGCGTACATGGCCGAAGCCGCTGCGGTGACGAAGGAGAGGGCGATCAGGAGGGTCGGAACGTACTTTTTCATGCGTGGCCTTTCACTTAATATGGTTGAAAATGATAGCAGATGAGCGGCCGTTCGTCCGTTGAGGAGAAGGTAAATGAATCCGCACTCGTTTCTCGCCATGCTGGCCGGCGTTCTCGTGCTTACGGGAGCGGCATTCGCGCAGGTCCCCCCAGGCGCCCCCGACATGACCCCGGAGCAGCAGGACCTGCAGCAGCAGATGCAGGACATGCGCCAAAAAGTCTTCGACAACATGCAGAAGCAGGGCATCGACCCGCGCACCTTCATGCAGGACATGATGCAGCGCATGGCCGACGGCTCATTGAACTTCATGCAACTGCAGCAGGAACTCGTCGACAAGGGACTGCTTGATCAGGCCTCGGTCGACAAGCTGCAGACGCAGATGCAGAAGGTGACGGACGCGACGATCCGCCAGCAACTCAAGGTCACCGATGAGGAATGGGTCGTCATCCAGCCCAAGATCCAGAAGGTGCTGCAGTCTCAGGCGGCGCTGGGACAGCCAGGCGGCGGCGGGGCGCGCTTTGGCGGGCTGATGGGCGGATTCCTGACGAACCAAAGCGGACGCAGCGACGTGACGGTGGCGCTTTCCGATCTGCGTGCCGCCCTGCGCACGAAGGACACGCCGGACGATGTCATCAAGGCCAAGATGCAGGCGGTGCGCGATGCACGTGTCACGGCAGCGGCGAATCTCGATGCGGCGGAGAAGGACCTCAGGGACGTTCTGACCATGCGGCAGGAGGGCGTGCTGGTGCGGATCGGGATACTGCGCTAATCACTCCCGCAGCGGTCGCGCTTTCACCGCAGCTAAGAAATCTCTTGCATGCTGCGGTTTCCTCGCGAGAATGACGCGTTAAAGCCTGAGCATTCAAGGCGACCCATTCCTCAGCCGGGTTCCGCGCTTTTTACGGGAAACCTTCCGATGCAGCTGCTCCACATCCTGTTTTCTCCCCACGGTCGCATCAATCGTGACGATTTTCAATACGCTGTTCTGCTGATCCTCTCCGTCTTCATCACGTTGCTCGCCGGCGCCAATGCGGTCGGATTTCGAGCAACGATCGTTCTTTATCCACCCCTCTACTGGTCGCTCTTCGTCCTCAGTGCGAAGCGCTACCACGACCTCGGGCGCAGCGCAGGGTGGCTCCTCCTGCTCGTGATTCCCGTCATCGGACCATTGTGGGTTTTCTTCACGCCCGCAATCCGCAAGGGCCAGCAGTTTGAAAACCGGTTCGGCCCTCTTCCCGGCCGCGAAGAACTCGACTACTTCACCGTCAAAAACGAATCCAACCTCGCCATCAACGACATCACGCGCCTGAACCCCACTCCCGTGCGCAGAATTGTTCGGCCGACCACGCTCGAGGAAATCTCCGCCGCTCTCAAGGAATCCAAAGGTCCGGTTTCCATCGGCGGCGGCCATTTCAGCATGGGCGGCCAGACTTCCTGCGCCGACAGCCTCCACATCGACATGCGCTCCTTCAATCAGATCCTCCACTTCTCTCCGTCGGAAGAGTGGATCCGCGTTCAGGCTGGCGCCCGCTGGTGCGACCTCCAGCGCTTTCTGGATCCGCACGAATTGTCCATCAGGATCATGCAGAGCTACGCCAATTTCACCGTCGGGGGCGCGCTCAGCGTCAATTGCCACGGCCGCTATGTGGGCCTGGGGCCAATTGTCCTCTCCGTTCGCGCAATCACCATTCTGCTCGCGGATGGCCGGCGCGTGCGCACGAGCCCCTCCGAAAACAGTGAGCTCTTCTATGCTGCCATCGGGGGGTACGGCGCCATTGGCATCATCGTCGAGGCCGAGCTTGATCTCGCCCACAATGAACGCGTCATGTGCATGACCGAGAAGCTCGCCGTCGGCGATTATCTCCCTTTCTTTCAACGGAACGTGCGCGACAACAAGCAAGCAGTCTTCCATAACGCCGACCTGTATCCTCCCCGCTACACCCGCGCCTTGGCGCAGACCTGGGTCGAGACCGACCGCCCAGTCACCCAGACCAGCCGTCTTATGCCGCTGCGCTCCAGCTTCGCCCTCGAACGTTATGGTTACTGGGCCATCTCCGAGACCCCTCTCGGCAAATGGCGGCGCGAATACGTCTTCGACCCGCTTCTGTTTTTCCGCCGCAAGGTCCACTGGCGCAATTACGAGGCGGGCTACGACGTCGCGGAGCTCGAGCCTGTCTCTCGCGCCAGAAAGACTTACGTGCTGCAGGAATACTTCGTTCCGGTCGCCCGGTTCAACGACTTTGTGCCGCGCATGGCCGAGATTCTCAACCGCCACAATGTCAATGTGCTGAACGTGTCGGTCCGCCACGCTCTGCCCGATCCGGGAACCCTTCTCGCCTGGGCCCGCGAAGAAGTCTTCGCCTTCGTGCTCTACTACAAGCAGGGATGCGACCAACCCGCCAGGGATGCCGTCGCCAAGTGGACGCGCGAGCTGATTGAATGCGTGCTCTCTGCTGGCGGCACCTATTACCTGCCGTACCAACCCCATGCCACGCCTGAACAATTCCACTGCGCCTACCCCCGCGCCCGCGAACTCTTCGCCCTCAAACGAAAACTTGATCCCGATTTCCGATTCCAAAATTCCCTGTGGACCCGTTACTACATGCAAACCCTGGAGGATGTCCATGACCGCCGCAACGACCCCATCGGAATTTCACGCGATCTACAACAACCCCAAGCGCGGTGACGACTTCTACCAGTTCCTCAAGAACATATTTCACCTCTACCCGGAGGATAAGTTCCACGCGCTGATCAAAGACGCCACCGCGCGTTTCGCCAGCGATGAGGAAATCTATAACGCCGTTCTCGCCGGCCTCCCCCAAATAAAGCCCGCGCTGGCCCCCCTCACACACGCTCTCCCCGCCCTCAAGAAACAAAAACGCGAGATGGCCAGACAAACCCTCGAACTCCTTGGTGATCACAAACAAATCAATGGCACCGTCGAGATCGGTTCGACCGGCCGCTACGTCAGCGAACTCCGAAAATCTCTCGATTTTTCCGGCCCCATCTTCCTCACCAACGACATCGCCCCTTCCAACAGCCCCGCCGACATCATGGAGCGCGGCCAACTCGCAAAGCTCGGCACCTTCTTCCTGCTCGATTACAAGCCCCTCGACTCCCACGGCATCGCCCCCGGCTCCATTGACCTCGTCACCGCCTTTATCGGACTCCACCACTGCCCCCCTGATCTCCTCGACGAATTCGTCCGCTCCATCCACCGCATTCTCCGGCCCGGCGGCCTTTTCATCATGCGCGATCACGACGCCCCCACCCCCGAAATGGCCACCTTCTGCTCCCTCGTCCACACCGTCTTCAACGCCGGCCTGAACATTCCGTGGCAGACCAATGCCGGCGAAGTGAAGTCGTTCCGCTCCGCCGACCAGTGGGCAGCCTACGTCGTGCAGCGCGGCTTCACCGATTCGGGCAAACGCCTGCTGCAGGAAAACGACCCCAGCGATAACACGCTGATGGCTTTCGCGAAAGCTGCTTGAGGAGACGCCCATGAAACTCCGCACGCTGTCGATCGCCTCCGTACTTGTATGCATCTGCACGCTTCTGCTGCAGGTCTCCTGCAGTTCAGGCGCTCGTTCCGTACATGCACCGCTTGCAACCCCGGCCTCGCCGCGCACGCCCGCGGAATTCCGTCGCGCCCCCGACGACACCTTTCTCACCTATCCGGAATGGTTTCTCGTCTATAGCCCCCGCGAATACGCCGATTTCATCAGCGAAAATCCACCCAGCGAATTCCCATTCCTGCGGCACATCGGCCAGTTCTGGCAAGGCTACGGTGCCGTCTACGACTCCACGAAAGACACCCGGCGCTTCAATTACGCGTACCATTCGATGATCTGGGTGATCGGCGCCAGCATGACCGGCGAGTACGGCGCCACGCGGGCCTATGAATCTCTCATCGGGCGCGCAACGGAGGCTACGCGCTTCGGGCGCATGACCCCCGAGGACAGACTCGCCGCCGACGTGGCACATGAATACGCCTCCTACCTGGACAAGGAGCCTTTCTACAAATTCGATTACCTTACCCCGTGCAGGCGCGTCTGGACCGACACGCCGCTGCTCAGCGCCAACCCCTTGCGAAGCTGGGAGCGAAAATATTTCCTGACCACCCAGTATCTCTTCAAGGCGGGCTACGGCTGGCTCATCAAACAGGGCAGCGAATCGGCCTACGGCATCGAGTCGAAGTACACCGTCGTCGTGCTCGATCGCGATCCCTCCGCTGCAATGACCGAACTGAAAACGCTCCAGCAGTTCCCCGACGGTGCCTCTCTCGTGCAAATGCCCCGCTACCAGGCTTTCACCCCCGCGGCGATGGCGCTGGCAAAGTCCAACGCGCGATTTCTTGAAATCGCCGGCAACTCCGGCCCGATCCTCATTACCGCCATTGTTCCCAACAATTTTTCCCTCCCCGATTCCACGCTGCTCTTCACCCAGCCGATCATCACCCACCCGGGTCACAAACGAATCGCGTTTACGGTTCCGGTTCCGCACCTGAGCGACGCGCTGCTTCGGCTGAATGATCCCGCCATTCAGCTCGAACACGTTTACGACTTTTGACGTCTTAGGGGTTGAGGCTTTTCCCCGTCTGCTGCAGGTGCTCTTTCAGCAGGGCGTCGAGGATGCCGTTGATGAAGCTGCCGGAATCGGCGGTGGAGAATTCCTTGCCCATGTTGATCGCTTCATCGAGGACGACCTTCGGCGGCGTCTGGGGGTAGTTGATCAGTTCCCAGGTGGCGAGGCGGAGGATGTTGCGGTCGACTGTCGCCATGCGATAGACGGGCCACTTCGCCGCGATCTTTCCCAGCCATTCGTCGGCGGTCGTGCGGAACAGCCAGGCGCTCCTGGCCATGTAGGTGGCGATTTCGCGGATTTTCGGATCGTCCGTCGCTTCGCTCACGAACGCCTGCAGGCCGTCGGTGAGGAACGATTCGCCCTGGACATCCAGTTGGTAAAGGCCCTGCAATGCGACGCGTCTCGCCTGGGCTCTCTCATAATTCATTACGGCAACTCAAAACAAAACGCAAAACATTCCGCCATGGCACCCCTCCATCATCCCATTCCAAAACCATTTTCCAAGCTCATCAGCTTTCCCCGGCTACTCCTCATTCCCCCTACTCTCCTTTGATTTTTCCCAGGACGCTCACGGTCGCAATTGCGGCGGCGGCGGCGTGCCAGCCGATGTTGCCCGCCTTGAGGCCGGCGCGATCGAGGGCCTGTTCGATGGTGTCGGCGGTGATGACGCCGAACATCGTCGGCACACCTGTTTCGGGGCCGATCGCCCCGACGCCGGTAGAGACCTGCCGGGTGACGTGGTCATAGTGATCGGTTTGGCCGCGGATGACGCAGCCGAGGCAAATCACCGCCGCATATTTCCCCGAGGCCGCCAGTGCCTTTGCCACGGTCGGAATCTCAAAGGCCCCCGGGACCTTGACCTGGGTGATCTGGGATTCCTTGCCGCCGTGGCGGAGGATGCATTCGACGGCCCCCTCGGCGAGTTTCGCGGTGATAAAGCTGTTGAACTCGGCGACCACCAGGGCAAACCGCGACCCCGGCCGTACAATAAAGTCTCCGCTCAACGTTTCAACCATGGCTAAATTCACCTTTGTGTATTCTCGCAAAGAGGGGTTTGAACCCGATATAGTGTATCGGTTTCCCGCATGCAGGGCTATCGGTTGGAAATCCCGGCAGGTGATGCCGACGCCCCAGGCCATTAACGTGATTGGGCTTATGTCGACGCAAAAGCACTACATTGTGACCATCGGCTTCCGCGCGAAGGAAGGCAAAGCCGCTGACCTCGAGCGCGAACTCCGCAACCGCGTGCCGATCACCCGGACCGAAGCGGGCGTCCTGGACTACCGCCTCTATCGCTCGCGCACCGACCGCAACCTGTTCTTCGTCTTCTCCCGCTACGCCTCGGAAAAACTTTTCGATGTGCATTTGTATCAACCCTATTCGCTCAGCATGCTTGCGGAATTTGAATCGCTGCTGGATGGGCCGCCGAAGGTCGAAACCTACGAAACCGTCCTCGGCTAACCAATCCTCATCTTCATCTCGTCCGCCGCGCCCATGTCCCCCCAGCCACACCTGCGACGCCGCGGGCCAATGAGCTTCCACCAACACACAAATCGGCCATTTCCAAAATTCGTCCATGCACCCACCAAAACACGCCACCCAAGACACCCCGCTTGGTTCACCCGCCGTCGACCTTGTATAATCAAATTCATGGTCACCCTCAACGCCCACTTCGACGGCAAAACCATTGTGCTGGATGAACCCTTCTCCATCCCGCTCCCCACCGGCACACGTCTGACCGTCCGTATTGAACGAATCGACGCCCCACCCGCATCCCCACCTCTCACGCCACACTTTCAGCCCCTCAACATCCAAATCCCCGCCGAACTCTCCAACCAGATCGCTACTGACCATGAGTTCAACATCGAGGAATCGTAACGATGCCCCTCGACGTTCCCGACGGCACACCATGCTTCGTCGACTCGAACATCTTCTACTACGCATTGGTCCCCACACCTCCCCTCTCTGATCCCTGTATCAACCTCCTGAACCGTGCTCTCTCCGCCCGCCTGTCCCTCTCCGTCAGCATCTCCGTTCTAAGCGACACCCTCCACAAAGTGATGACCTCCGAAGTTGCCCAACTCGCCAAACGCGACCGCGCCGGCATCATCGGATATCTCGGAAAACACCCCGAAATCATCGGCAAACTCGTCGAATACCCCCTCGCAATCGATCGCTTGAAAACCCTCCCGTTGACCATCCTTCCCGTCGATGATCAACTCCTGCGTGACGCTGTAAGTATCGCCGTCACTCATCACCTCCTCACCAACGACGCCCTGATCATCGCCCTCATGCAACGCCACCAACTCACCCACCTCATCACCAACGATGACGATTTCGATCGAGTCCCCGGCCTCACCATCTGGAAACCGCGGCAGCCAAGTTAAGTCCGAAACGCACGCTCGGATTTCCGTCTTCAGGCGGCGTCTTGTGGTCAGGCGGGAGCCGAACTCGCAAAATCAGTTCAACTCCGCGCCCGATACTCCCGCGCCGCCTCCCGAACCTCCTCACTCGAATCGAACAAACACTCCTCCACCATCCACTCAGGAATCACCCCGCGCCCCATCAAAACCCGCACCGCCCCAGTCCTGCAATTCGAACACCTCCCGCGTTCGTAAATCAGCATCATCGTCCCCACCGCCTCCGCTTCAACATTCGCTTCAAAGAGATGCAGTGCCGCATGCCCGCACCAATGGAAATCCTCATCATTGCACTGCGCCGCCAAAAGCTTTTCAATCCGTTGCTCATCCCCACCAACATAATTCAGCACCAACATTTCCACCGCGTCCCCTACTCCGCGTCCTGCGTCCATCATGTCGATCGCCAACGCCCGGACAGATTCATCCTTCACGTGGCGCAACGCGCGGCAACTCGCAATCGCCGCCTCTTCATTCACGCCCTTCGCAAGTTGAATCAAGCGCTCATGGTCGAGGGGATACCGGCGCCGGTCGAAGATTCTCAAGTACGCGACCAGCCGCTTCTCGTCCTCCTCCTTCAACAAGTCCGCCGCTGCTTCTCGTACAGCTTCCTCCGACGCATGTTCGCCCCACCTATATAACCATCCCCGCGGCACATCTTCGGTACCCGCTACAATCCGCTCCCGCAACTCCGCATAACTCCAATTCCGATACTCCGGGAGCCGCCGTCTCCGCCCCGCCTCCGTCTTGTATTTCTCCATCGCCTCCCGATACCGCCGCACATTCACGCTCGCCATTGCCCCCTCCGCCAAAACCCGCTCCCTCCATCCCTCCGCCTCTCCTTTCAACAACGAATCATCCACCCAATACTCTGGATGTCCCTCCATCCACATCCCAATCTGCTCCGCAACCAACAACAACCCCTTTTCCCCATCAACGTTCACAATTTGCTCCCCACCCAGAAAATCCTTCCGCTCCTCATCCCACCCAAACTTCTTCAACATCGCCTCTCGTGCTCCGCCATAGCCCTCCTTTGCAAACAGCGCCGCCATGTCAAACAAATGCTCCACCTCCGAATACTCCCGCGCATTCAACAACCCCTCGGCAACAATCTTGGCAAACCGCTCCGGCTCCCCCGTCAGCCTCACGATCTCATACACATAATCGGCTCTGCTCCCCTCGCACTGAGGATCGTACGCCGTGTTATGCAGGCAAACATTCTCAATCGCTTCCGCATACGGTTCCCATGAATGACTCCGAATATGCAGAACCGCCCGCCCGAGCCCCTGATTGATCGCCTTTCGAAATTCCTCGCTCGTCATGAACCAAATTGTACTTCACGGACAAATTCCGCACATACCTATTCCCCGCTGCCCCTTTGGACCTTTAACCTTTTGACCTTTTACCTCCTTCGCTACTTCCGCCTCCGCGCCCGAAACTCGACCCAACAGTCGAAGCCGCAATGCGCAACGCATTGGCAAACCTCGAAGCTGACAAACGCAAGTAGGCCGACTCGCCCTCACCCCACCTCTGCTCCCTCACCCCATCAAAACCATAACGTTAATAATCGTGCATGTCCATTCCACTCATGCACTTGCAATCTAATACCTATAATTCCTATCGGAATTGAGGGGAGATTGCCAATGACGTACCCGACCTTGGCAATCTCCCCCCCCGGCCCCGCCCGCCTCGCCCCTTTCATCGTTCATCGTTCAAAATTCATCGTTCCCCGCCCCCGTTGCATTCACCTCCCCCCCTCTGTACAATGCTTTGCTCGTTTTTGAAGGGATCACAGCCATGCCATACGAATGCGCTTATACCGGCCGCCGGACACGGATTGGCCGTCAATGCACCTACCGCGGTAAAGCGAAGTACCTGGGCGGGGTGGGTATCAAGATCACCGGGCGGTCGTCTCGGAAGTTCAAGCCGAACCTGCAGAAGGTTCGGGTTGTGATTGATGGGAAGCCGCAGCGGGTGTGGGCGTCGGCGAAGGCGCTTCGCTCGGGTGTGGTGGTGAAGCGGCTGAAGCGGTCGCAGACGTACAAGCACGCCGCGAAGGCGGAAGCCTGAGCGCGTTGACCAACGCCCAAAACTGACGTACAAACGAGGTCTACGGGCCTCGTTTTTTCATGCGCCCGCTTATCCCGGATGAACGGAAAGGAATTCCGTATGGCGAAGACCCCCGAATCGACCGACAAACTCGACGAAGCTCAGGTGAGGCATGTGGCGAAGCTGGCGCGGCTGAAGCTTGCGGATGCGGACATCGGCCGGTACGCGACGCAGTTGACGGGGATACTGGGGTATGTGGCGCAGCTCAAATCGGTGGATGTGTCGGGTCCGCCGCCGGTTGAGCCGATGGCGCATCCGTTGCCGTTGGAAAATGTGTTACGTGCGGATGTGGTGGAGCCGTCGTTGACGATGGAGCAGGTACTGGCGAATGCACCGGCGAAGGATGGGCCGTATTTTGCGGTGCCGAAGGTGCTGGATAACGGGATGGGCGGGGGGTAAAACTCGAAACTCAAAACTCAAAACGCAAAACGCAAAACACAAAACGGGAAACGCAAAACGGGAAACTTAGAGTGGGGAGGTCAGGACTTTTGAAGGGAAGAACATGCGGACGAAGATGCTGGTGCTGATCGCGGCGATCGGGGTGTCGGGTTGCGCGAGCCGGAACTATCTGGACGAGCGGTACAATTTGTCGCGTGCGGATTTGAAGGAAGAGCCGATCGAGGTGACGCATGAGCCGGCGCCGGTGACGGTGGGGGAGACGGTGAATGAGGAGCCGACGGGGCAGGCGCCACCGTCGGTGCCTGGGGTAGTGGATGTGGTGACGGGGGAGTGGGATTTCACGGTACCGCCGACGGTGACGCGAGTGGAGCGGAAGTCGGCGGAGCTGGAGCAGTATTCGCTGTACAGGGGGAGGCCATCGGGGACAGAGAAGCCGTTCGTGGTGATCACGGTTTCTCCGGCAGAATCGGATAAGGGGAGCCTGGCCGAAGCGGACCCGGAGACGTACAAGATTTCGAATACGCGGTCGTATGCCCTCAACGGCAACATCGCGCGTGAATGGACGGGCCGGACGAACGACGGCTCGGCATTCTGCGAGGTGATCATCACGAAGCCGGGGGGCAGGGGCGATCTATGCCACGCCATCGCCGTAGCGAAGGATTCGGAGGAGCGGAAACTCGCCCTCGACATTCTCGGCAGCATCACGTGGAAGCCGACGGGCGCGACCGCCGCGCAGTGAATTTTCAACGCACTTCAATACTAAATGCAGGATCGACATGCTTTCTGACCTTTCCGCCCGCGAAGTTCGAGACCAGATTGCCGCCGGCAAGTTGTCCAGCCGGGAGGCGACGCAGTACACGCTGGAAGCGATCGGGAGGTTGAATCCGGAGCTGCATGCGTTCAACAGCGTATTTGCGGAGCGGGCGTTGAAGCGGGCGGAGGCGTTTGACGGGAAGAAGACGGGGGGGTTGCTGGCGGGGGTGCCGATATCGATCAAGGACAACATGTGCACGGAGTATGGGACGACGACGTGCTCGTCGAAGATGCTGGAGCATTTTCATGCGCCGTATACGGCGACGGCGGTGAAGAAGCTGGAGGCGGCGGGGGCGGTGATTCTGGGGAAGACGAACCTGGATGAGTTTGCGATGGGATCGTCGACGGAGAATTCGGCGTTTGGGCCGAGCAAGAATCCGTGGAATGTGAAGTGTGTGCCGGGGGGGTCGAGCGGTGGGGCGGCGGCGGCGTGTGCGGCGCGGCTGGGGTTTGGCGGGTTGGGGTCGGATACGGGGGGATCGATTCGGCAGCCGGCGTCGCTGTGCGGGATCGTGGGGCTGAAGCCGACGTATGGGTTGGTGTCGCGGTATGGGTTGGTGGCGTTCGCTTCGTCGCTGGATCAGATCGGGCCGATGACGCTGACGGTGGAGGATGCGGCGATTTTTCTGCAGGTGATCGCGGGGCATGATGAGAAGGATTCGACGAGCTGGCCGGAGGCGATTCCGAATTATCTGGAGGATCTGGACAGGCCGATCAAGGGGCTGCGGATCGGGTTGCCGAAGGAGTTCTTTGATGTGGAGGGGATGGAGCCGGAGGTGAAGGGGGCGGTGGAGAAGGCGATTGGGTGGTATAAGGAGCAGGGGGCGACGCTGGTGGATATTTCGTTGCCGTATACGCAGTATGGGATTGCGGCGTATTACATTATTGCGCCGGCGGAGGCGTCGAGTAATTTGGCGCGGTATGACGGGGTGCATTATGGGCATCGGACGGCGCGGCCGGAGGATTTGATCGATTTGTATGCGGCGAGTCGTGGGGAGGGGTTTGGGGCGGAGGTGAAGCGGCGGATCATGCTGGGGACGTATGCGTTGTCGGCGGGGTATGCGGACAAGTTTTATCTGCAGGCACAGAAGGTGCGGGCGTTGATCAAGAAGGATTTCGATCAGGCGTTTGAGAAGTGCGATGTGATTGCGGGGCCGACGAGTCCGACGGTGGCGTTTGAGTTTGGGAGCAAGGGGGATAATCCGCTGGCGATGTATTTGTGCGATGTGTTCACGGTGACGTGCAATATTGCGGGGATACCGGGGCTGAGTTTGCCGTGCGGGGTGTCGTCGAGCGGGCTGCCGATCGGGATGCAGTTGTTGGGGCCGGTGTTCAGTGAGAAGACGCTGTTGAGGACGGCGCGGCAGTATGAGCTTGCGCATGAGTGGGTGAAGAGGAAGCCGGGGGTTTGCGGGTGAGGGGGTTGTTGAGGGGAGAGAGGGGAATTTAGTGGCGGCAATGGGGTGTTTGTAGATATGTTGGTTGATTGGCGCTTGAAAAAGGAGAAGCGACATGAGGGCCAGCAAATCGTTATTAGCGTTGGTGGCGGCGGTGTGCGTTCTTGCGGGCGGCGGGGTTTTGTCCGCCGATGACTCGAGCGCGGGGGAGGTGCAGTGGATGACGGATATGAAGCAGGCGATTGCGACGGCGAACAAGGAGCACAAGGTGATCCTGATGGACTTCACCGGGAGCGACTGGTGCGGGTGGTGCAAGAAGCTGGACAAGGATGTGTATTCGACGCCGGAGTTCAAGAAGCTGGCGAAGGAGAAGCTGGTGCTGCTGCAACTGGATTATCCGAATGCCAAGCCGCAGTCGGATGAGCTGAAGAAGCAGAACAAGGAGTTGAAGGATAAGTTCAAGGTGACGGGGTATCCGACGAATGTGTTTCTGAGTCCGTCGGAGAAGGAACTGGGGCGGATCGACGGGTATGAGCCGAAGGATGACTGGTTCAAGTCGGCGAACGACATTCTGGCGAAGGGTGACGGGAAGTAACGGAAGCGGCGCTCGGGGGGAGGGGCATGCGAGAACGAGCGGCGCTCGGGGTGTTATGCTGCGCCGATGAACATGCCCGCAAGCAGCACAACGATCCCCCCCGAGAACGACATGGATGGCGGCGGACTTTGCTTGCTATACCAAAGACAAATGGAGCGTCCGCCCAACGGCGGCGGCGGCGCGCTGCGCTGTATCGAGCTGCACCTTGTCATTCTTCGGATCAAGCAGCCGATCGAGATGAGCGCGGCTCGTTCGCATGCGTTTAGCCATTTCCGCTTTGGTAATGCCCTGGGCCTTCATGGCCTGTTCCAACTGCCAGGCGAGGACCCGCTTGATCGCGTGAGTGGTCGCCTCGTGATGGATTCCTTCCTCCTTCAGGAAGCTCTCGAAGGTGGAACCGCGATGGGGGTTTTTAGTTTTCATGACTCATTTCCCTCTGTCTTTTCCGAGCGAGTTCCAGATCTGACTGCGGTGTTTTCTGCGTCTTCTTGACGAATCCATGGAGCAGAACCATTTCGCCGCCGTTGACGCAGAAGAAAGTTCTGGCAATCCGTCCACCTGTGATAGTGCTCCGAATCTCCCACAGTCCCTTGCCGAGCGATCGGCAAAGAGGCATTCCAACCGGCCAGCCGAATTCCGCCGTGGCAATGTCGAAACCAATGATGCGGCGGTCCTCCGGGGATAGTTCTTTCAGCCAATCGCGTACCGGTTCGGCGCCTCTCAAGGACCTGTAGAAGATTGCAGGCAACTTTTTGATTGGACTCAACAGCCATAACCTCAATGCAACGGAGTGTACCTTGAAAGGTACATAAAGACAATCTGCAAAATGTCATCTTCGGAACGATCAACCTGCGCCGATGAAGATGCCGGCGAGCAGCACGACGATGCCTCCGATGACGACCTGGATGGCGGCGGAGATCCAGGGGGATTCCATGAAGCGGTGGCGGATCCAGGAGATGGCGGCGAGTTCGAGAGCGACGACGAGGATGGCGGACCAGAAGGCGATTTGGAAGTTGGGGATGAGGAAGGGGAGGGTGTGGCCGATGCCGCCGGCGGTGGTCATGAGGCCGCAGGCGATACCGCGGATGAGGGGTCGTCCGCGGCCTGTGAGTGAGCCGTCGTCGGAGAGGGCTTCGGCGAAGGCCATGGAGATGCCGGCGCCGATGGAGGCGGCGAGTCCGACTTTGAAGGCGGTGAGGTCCGGGTGTCCGGGGCTGGCGTTGTGGGCGGTGATGGCGGCGGCGAAGATGGGGGCGAGGGTGGAGACGGAACCGTCCATGAGGCCGGCGAGGCCGGGTTGGATGATCTGCATGATGAAGAGGCGGCGCTTCGCCTCATCCTCCTGCGCGATCACCTGCTTGCCGACGTGTTCTTCGGTGAGCTGCTCGGCCGTGGCTTCGTGGTGGCGCTCTTCTTCGGCGAGGTCGGTGAGGAGTTGTCGTACGCGGGCATCGGACGTCCTGGCGGCCGATTGCTCGTAGAATCGCCGCGTCTGGAACTCCATGGCCGCGGCGGTTTTGCGGATGCGGTCGAGGCCGAGGTTCTTCGTGAGCCAGACGGGCTGCCGCTTCACGAAGCCTTTCACGTCCTCGGGTCGGATCATGGGGATGTGGTCGCCGAAGCGCTCGCGGTAGACCTCCGTGAGCTTGCGTCGGTGTTCGGTTTCTTCCTTCATCATGCCGCGAAAAAGTTCGGCGGTTCCGGGGTAATTGGCCTGAAGAGATTCCGCGAGGTCGGCATACATGCGTGCATCTTCTTCTTCGAGGGTGATGGCGAGGGCGAGGATTTCGCGTTCAGTGAGTTCTTTGAACGATTTGGCCATGGAATTGCTCCGTGGGGGGGCTGAAGTTCGCAACAGCACGTAAGTACACGTGGGAGTCTAGGCGCTGGGTGGGGACTCGGGCGCGGGCGGGGCAGATTTTTTTCGGGCGGCGATTTCAACGGCCATCTGGATGGCGGATTTCATCGAACCGGGGTCTGCCTTGTTCTTCCCGACGATATCAAACGCCGTGCCATGATCGGGCGAGGTGCGCACAATCGGCAAGCCGAGCGTGAGGTTCACGCTTCCCGCGAAGTCGAGCAGCTTTACGGGGATAAGGCCCTGGTCGTGGTACATCGCCACGACAATGTCGTACTGCCCCTGGACGGCCTTGATGAAGATCGTGTCGGCCGGGAAGGGGCCATTCGCGTCGATTCCGTGCTGCCTGGCCATCATGATGGCCGGCTCGATGATGCGTTTTTCTTCATCGCCGAAGAGTCCGTTCTCCGAGGCGTGCGGATTGAGCCCGCAGACGGCGATGCGTGGTTTTTCGATGCCGAACCATTCGACCAGCGCCTTGTGCGCGAGGTCGATGGGGTCGAACACTGTGCCGATCTTGAACTTGTGCCTCAGCTCAAAAAGGGCTTCGTGAATCGTGCAGAGGACGACGCGGAGGCCTTTGTGAGTGCTGAGTGCTGAGGACTGAGTGCTGAGTGGTTTGGGGGGAGCGGCGAACATCATGGCGTGGCGCTTGGCTTTGGTCTTTTCGGCGAGAAGTTCGGTGTGTCCGGGCCAGCGGTCGAAGCCGGCGAGCTTCCACGATTCCTTGCAGATCGGCGCCGTTACCACCGCATCGATCTTCCGTTTCATCGCCGCCTGGATCGCATCAGTCACAAACTGCATCGAGGCCTGCCCGCCCGCGCGGGAGGCTCCGCGCATGTCCAGGCCGAGGATTGAGAATTCGTCATAATCCAGCACGACCACATCATGCGGGTAGGTGGGGGGGAGCGAAGGAATGCTGGTGCCGTTGGTGACGAAGCGTTCGTGCTGGTCGCGCCACCAGTAGGGCTCAATTTCGGCCAGGTCCGCGGTATAGGCGAGCAGTTCGTTGAGGCCAAAGATGACGAAGCGTGCGAGCTTGCGGATTTCGGGATCTGCGAGTGCTTTGACGATGACTTCCGCGCCGATGCCTCCAGGGTCCCCCATGGTGATGCCGATGGTGGGGCGGGGATCGCTCATGTCATCCCCAGTTCCTGCAGTTTGGCGAGCGTGATCCCTCCCCCGATGCCTGCCGCTCCCTTGGCACCCTTCGCCTGGCCGGCATTCATCTGGGTCAGCCAGTGCACGACCGTGCGCGCGAGGATGTCGGTCTCGACGTTCACCTGATCCCCCGCGTGAAGCCCGCTGAGCGTCGTCTGCTCCAGAGTCGTCGGAATTACAGCAAGGGTGAAGGTGCTGGCCTGGGTGGAGACCTCGGCAATCGTCATGGACGTCCCATCCACCGCGATCGAACCCTTCGGGACAATGTATGGCATCAGATCCGGGGCAACCTGAAAAGTGATGCGCCAATCCCGCGGGTCTTGCTTCACGGCGGCAACGGTCGCGATCCCGTCCACATGCCCCTGCACAAAGTGCCCGCCGACGTAGGAGTCGGGCCGCAGCGAAAGCTCGAGGTTCACGCGGTCCTGGGGTTTCTTTTGGCCGAGGGTGGAGCGGTTGAGGGTTTCGGAGATGACATCGAACTGGAGGTTTCCGTTGGCGATTTTGACGACGGTGAGGCAGACGCCGGAAACGCAGACGGAGTCGCCGGGCTCAATTTTCGAATCGGCCAGCTCCGCAAGAGAGACGGTAAGCCGCTTGCCGGAGGGCGTGTCGGAGGCGGCGAGAACGATGCCGAGAGCTTGGACGAGTCCTGTGAACATGCCGTCTATATTAACGCTCGCCTGTCGTGATGTCTCGACCGCAAGGGCGAATCCGATGTCATTACCGGCCGAGAGAGGGTTAGTTACGCCTCCGAAGAACGATGGCTGCGGGGAGGGGGACAGATTCTCGATTCCTGCGAGGAAGCCGGTTGATTTGCCCTCATGGGCGAAAGCCGGTATGCTATTATGTTTCGACAGTAGGGAAGGCGGAGAAAACGACCCGTCCCAGCGCCTACATTCCAATCCAAAGAGTAGGGAATAGATCGCATGACGCAAGTTGCAGAATCCCCCGCAATGCAGGAAACCACCCGGGATATCGCTCAGGCGAAGCAGCTCTATGATCAGGCCCTCAAAGCGCTGGCCAACGGTCAGATCGAGACGGCCATCGACCGTCTGGATGAAGCGCACGAGCTGGACCACGAAAACGAAGAAGTGATGTTCAAGCTGGCGTATCTGCTGGACCTCCGCGGGGCCGATCAGCGGGCGATCGAGGTATACGAAATCCTCGCGGACCGGCGTCCTGTGCGCGAAGGCGTCCTCCTCAACCTGTCGATTCTTTACGAGGACATCGGCCGCTACGACGATGCCGAGGAATGCCTGACCCGCCTGCTGACGGTCAACCCGAACCACCCCCGGGGCAAGCTCTATCAGCGCGATGTGGATTCCTCGCTCTCGATGACCTTTGACGAGGACAGCGAAAAGCGCAGCGAAAAGCGCAACGCGCTGCTCGAAACTCCGGTCACCGACTTCGAACTTTCGGTTCGGGCCCGCAACTGCCTCAAGAAGATGAACATACGCACGCTGGGTGACCTGCTGAAGATCACCGAGGCGGAACTGCTGGGATACAAGAACTTCGGCGAAACGTCGCTCGAAGAGATCAAGACGATGCTGACGAACAAGGGGCTGCGTCTCGGCCAGGCCCTTGAAGAGCAGCAGTCGCAGGCCCGCAAGGATCTGCTCAAGTCCGTCGCCGCCAATGTGCCGGAGGCGATCCTTAACAAGAATGTCACCGAGCTGGAACTTTCCGTTCGCTCGCGCAAGGCCCTGCAGCGTCTCGGCGTGAGCTCGGTCGGCGAACTGGCCACGCGCACCGAGGCGGAGTTGCTGGGCGTGAAGAATTTTGGTCAGACCTCCCTCCTGGAAATCAAGCAGCGCCTGACGGAAATGGGCCTTGGGCTGCGAAAGCTCGACTGATAGAGGCGGCGATGGTATCGCCGGAATGTGCTCTCGCCTGCAATAGCAGCGAGTCATTTCTGAATAGCAGCGCAGGGAAAAGTTGAATAGACTTTTCCCTGTTTCACTTTTGCTGCGAATATGGATAACTGAATTGCTATTGTGCAAGCAGGAGATGGCCAAGGATGCGCGCACATTGGCAATCTTCCTGGCGATGTTCTCCCCCCCCCCCCGCCCCAAGCCGTTTCCGCACCTCTGGGGGCAAAAGCTGCATCATCCCCCGATCAGGCGATTCCCGGAAGCCCTTCCATCTGCCGAAATTGTGAAGAGTTCGCATAAGCTGAGCCGATAGGCCTCAAAGCGAAAATTGCGCGTTGCGAACCGCAATCTGTTTCCCGGGCAGGACGCCCGAGCTTTCCCAAACCACGGCGGAGCCGGTGGATGACCACAGTGCCAGCAAACAACCTCGGCGGATCAGGCGGCAAAGGCCCGCCCCGGGGGATCGCGCGCGAGCTGGGCGCCGGCGGCTGGAATCGCCTCTGGCAGGTGCCGCTCCTCCTCGCGGGCCTGGCGGCGTTTGGTTTCGGCCTGCGGGCGCTGGTCAAAGTGTTCAAGCCCGTCCCCTTCGAATCCCAGGTGGCGGGATTGAACGGCCTCCTCCAGACGGGCAAGTACACCGAAACCATCGACGAGATCAACAAGCTCGCACTCTACTACAAGAAGAAACCGGAGCAGGCGGAACTGCAACGAATTGCGGGCGACGCCTTCTATCTCGCTCAGAAAGCCCAGTCTGGCTTTGTCCGCGAGAACTATCAGCACGTCGCCGAACATTATGAGATCGCCGTGAAGCTCGGCTACGTGCCGGACGCGACCGTCAACGAGCGTTGGGGCGAAGCGGAACTGGCGCTCGGCGACGCCAACGCGGCGCTTGAAAAACTTCAGGCCGCCATCGCTGCGGACCCCACGAAACTGCAGTCCCACGTTCGCGACCTCGTCTCGGCCCACGTCGGCGCGGGCAACTTCGGGAAGGCGGTCGGGGCGCTCGATGCGCTTCTCAAGCAGAAGCAGTCGATATCGCTTGATGACCGCGTGTGGGCTCTCTGCCGGAAGATCGAGATCGCGATGGAGTCAGGGACGGGAGGCGCGGAACTGGAGCATGCGGTGGAGGACGCCCGCGCGGCATTGCCGGAGGTCGCCGAGCGCGATCCCAACGGCCGGCTGCTTCTGTGGATCGGCCGCGCCGAACACGAAGACGGCAAGCTGAATGAAGCCCAGCGTGATCTGACCAAGGCACGCCAGCAGTTCGTGGCACGCAACCTCGACGATGCCCGGGCTGCGATTCTGCTGGCCAAGATCGCGGAAACGAGAAACGATCTCGACACCGCCGGCACGCTGTTTCAGGATGTGGTGACGCACGACATTGGGACAAGCGTCTGGGCGGCCGCGCGTTTGGGCCGGGCGGAAGTCCTCGCGATGAAGAAGACGCCGGACGATCAGATGCAGACGGACTACCGTTTCGTCATCAGCAGGCTGCAGGAGGCGGGCGGCGCACCGACGATCGACGACCTGTCGGACTCGGGAAATCACCGCGTTCCGGAGATGGTAAGGATCGACCAGGTGCGTGGAAGCCTGGTCGCCGAGTATCAGCGCTACGCGGACGCCGACCGCCTGCGTGATGCGCTGCTCTTTCTGACCTTGCAGAAGGAGATCAACGAGCCCGAAACTGCCGCGACCGCCTATCGCCTCGCCACCACGAAGGAGCGGCTGGCGGCGCAATTGAAGAAAGAAATGAATGCGGCGCCGGATGGGGCAACGCGGGAAGCCAGGAAGCGCGAAGCGACCTCGCTGCTGGTCGAAGCGGCGGACGATTACCTGCGCCACGCGAAGCTCACCACGATGGAGGATTCGACATCAGGCGACAGCCTCTGGCGTGCAGCGCATCTGTACGATGCCGCGGGCGAGACGAACAAGGCGATCGCGGTGTACGAAAAGTTCACGACGGAGCGTCCGCGCGACCCGCGCACGCCGGAAGGATTGCTGGACATGGGGGTGCTGTATCAGTCGGTGGGGAAGCTGAACGAGGCGCTGGATGTGTATCAGCAGAATATTCGGCAGAATCCGCACACGCCGGCGGCATACACTTCGGCGGTGAACACGGCGCGCTGCTATATGACGCTGGGAACCGGTCCGGGGAATGAGGCGAATTTCGAGAAGGCCGAGAAATCGCTTCTCACGCTGGTGCAGGACAACTCGGATCTGTTGCCGACGGCGAGCGAATTCCGCAACAGCCTGTTTACGCTGGGGGAGCTGTATTACCGCAGCGGCCGCTGGGCGGATGCGATCCTTCGGCTCGAGGAAACGGCGCAGCGTTATCCGAATGACCCGGAGATCGGCTCGGCGCTGTTCATGCTGGCGGAAAGTTATCGCAAGAGTGCGGCGGATATTGCCGACGCGATTCGCAAGAATCCGGGCATCGAGCACCGCGAAGCGCTGGAACAGGCGCGGACGGATCGGCTGGCGCGAGCGGCGTTGCTCTTCTCCAGGGTGATCTCGACGCTGGAGAACGGGAGCGATGGAAGCGGGGCGGCGGATGCGTCGCTGACGCCGCTCGAGGAGCAGTATCTCCATTCCAGTTACATGGATCGCGCGGAGACGTATTACGAGCGCGGCGATTATCCGGCGGCGATCAAGCTGTATGACCAGACGGCCACGCGGTTCGCCCAGAAGCGCGTGGCGATCGAGGCGTATGTGCAGATCGTCAACGGCTACCTGACGATGGGGCAGACGCGGCAGGCGGATGCGGCGGCGGAGCGGGCCCAGTGGATTCTGAAACGGATTCCGGATGAAGCGCTGGCCGCCGGGCCGGTGCCTTCGGATCGGCAATACTTCGTGAACTTTTTTAATTTGAATCGGTTGCACCAGGTTTCCGGCGGGGGGTGATCCCCCCCCCCCGACCCCGCGTCTTTTGGAGATGTGCTGATGTTGAAGTTGATGTTGCCGAACTTGAAGAACGAGTCGGCCGGTGGATTGGCGGCGACGCTGGTCAAGGCGTTGTCGGGGCAGAAGGAACTTTACGTGCAGATTCTGACGCTGGCGAAGCAGCAGTCGCAGTATGTGGCGACGGGGGAGTCGGAATCGCTGATGCGAGTCCTGGCGGCGCGGAGCCGGCTGATTGACCAGGTGGGGCCATTGGATCAGGAACTGCGGCCATACAAGGGGCGCTGGCAGGAAGTGCTGGACGGATTGCCGGCGACGGATCGCGAAAGGGTGGGGACGTTGCTGAAGGAAGTGCAGCAGTTGCTGAGCGACATCCTTGCCCAGGATGAAGTGGATAAGCAGGCGCTGATCCGGCAGAAGGAGCAGGTGGGAAGCGAGTTGAAGCGGACGGTGACAGGGGCTCATTTGCATCGGGCCTATGGCGTGAAACGCAATACCGGTTCGGTGATCGGCTGATTTACAGCATCTGCAGCGAGGAACTGTGACGACGAACGCGCAACAACTTGATTCTGTGCAGGAACCGATCCAGCGGGTCGGTGAGAATGCGCCGGTGCCGAAGAATCTGGAGGATCTCTATGAGGTTCTGCAGATGTACAACCAGGTGACGCAGCGGCTGCAGGTGAGTCACGAGCGGCTGCAGGAGGAAGTGATTCGGTTGCGCGAGCAGTTGGAGCAGAAGAACCGGGAACTCGAGCACAAGAAGCGGCTGGCGGCGCTGGGTGAGATGGCGGCGGGGATCGCGCATGAGATTCGGAATCCACTGGGCGGGATTCAGTTGTATGCGAGCACGCTGGCGGGGGAAGTGGTCGATCGGCCGATGGCGGCGGATCTGGTGAAGAAGATTTCGAATGGGGTGAAGGGGCTGAATTCGCTGGTGTGCGACATGCTGGCGTTCACGGGGAATATGAACCTGAATCGGCGGGAGGAGGATCTTGCGGAGATTGTCGCCGGGGCGGTGGAACTGGCGGCGCCGATGCTGCTGCAGCACAAGATTGAAGCGGAGATCGGGGAGGGGATTGAGAATGTGGCGGTGAATGCGGATGGGAAACTGCTGCAGCGCGTGTTGCTGAACCTTGTTCTGAATGCGGCGGATGCGATCGGGGATGCGGGAATTAAAAGCGGGAAGATTCGGATTTCGCTCGAGCGGCTTCCGGAGGGTCGGATCGCGTTGTTGATCGACGACAACGGTCCGGGGATTCCGGAGGATGTGCTGGAGCGGATATTCAATCCGTTCTTCACGACGAAGCATTCGGGAACGGGGCTGGGGCTGGCGATTGTTCATCGGATTATTGAAGCCCACGGCGGGCAGATTACTGCGGAGAACCGCGCGGCGCCGGATCGCGGCGCGCGCTTTCGGATAGTTCTTTGAAATTTTGACACTGAGGTTCACAGAGAGCACAGAGAGGCACAGAGATTTAGAGAAGGAGTGGAATGTGGAAGAGCGGGATTCTCTGACGGAGTTGGTGATTGGGGATGACCTATTTGCGACTGAGCGGCATACGGACGGGTTTGCTGCTCAATTCTCAGGTGCCGATGCTGAAACTGGGAATACGACGTTTTGTGATGTGATGCTCTGTGTAACTCTGTGCTCTCTGTGACCCTCGGTGTCAAAAGTCAGAGAGAACTTGAATCAAGGAAGGTGACATGGCCACTGTCCTCATCGTGGATGACAAGGAAATGATGCGTGATTCGCTGTCGCTGGCCCTGGCGCGTGCCGGGCACAAGGCGGTGACGACGGCGGATCCGACGGAAGCGCCGGCGCTGGTGCGGCAGCATCGGCCGGCGTGCGTCATCACGGATTTGAAGATGCCGAAGATGGATGGGATCGAGCTGCTGCAGAAGATTCGCGCGGAGCATCCGGATGTGCCGGTGGTGCTGATGACGGCGTTTGCGACAATCGGCACGGCGGTGCAGGCGATGCGTCTGGGGGCGTTCGATTACGTGCAGAAGCCGTTCGAGAGCGAAGAGATTCTGGTGGTGGTGGATCGGGCGGTGGAGCACACGAAGCTGGTTGCGGACAACCAGGCGTTTCGTGCGAATGCGGAAGCGACGCCGCCGAAGGTGCTGGTGGGGTCGAGCCGGCAGATGCGGGATGTGCAGGAGCGCATCAGGCAGGTGGCGGCGAGCAACAACGCGACGGTGCTGATCTCCGGCGAGAGCGGGACGGGCAAGGAGAATGTGGCGCAGGTGATTCACTCGCAGAGCGCACGCTCTGGCCGGCCGATGGTCTGTCTGAATTGCGCGGCGTTGCCGGCGAATCTGCTGGAATCGGAATTGTTTGGGCATGAGAAGGGGGCGTTTACGGGGGCGGACAAGCTGCGGAAGGGGCGTTTTGAGCTGGCCGACGGATCGACGCTGCTGCTGGATGAGATTTCGGAAATTGACCTGGGGATTCAGGCGAAGCTGCTGCGCGTGTTGCAGGAGCGGGCGTTTGAACGTGTTGGCGGGAACGTGACGCAGCAGGTGGATGTGCGGGTAATTGCGACAACGAATCGCAATCTTGTGGAGTGGGTGAAGCAGGGGAAGTTCCGCGAGGATTTGTACTATCGGTTGAACGTGGTGCCGATCGCCCTGCCGCCGCTGCGGGAGAGGCTGGAGGATGTGCCGCTGCTGTGCGAGCATTTTCTGCAGCGGATTTCCCAGCGGGATGGGCGTCCGGCGCGGGTGTTCGAACCGAAGGCGATCGATCTTCTGCAGAAGTATCACTGGCCGGGGAACGTTCGCGAATTGGAGAACATCTGCGAACGCGGCGTGGTGCTCGAAATGGGGGAGACGATTCGCGCGAGCACGATCGGCCCGTGGCTGGCGACGATCGGCGTCACCGAAGATGTGACAAACATGGGTGTCGGGAGCGGCATTCTCGAAGAGCTGGAACGGCGGACGATTCTCAAGGTGCTGGAGAAGCACAATGGACATCGGCTGCGCACGGCGAAGGAACTGGGCATCGGGCTTCGGACGCTGGGCATGAAGCTCAAGAAGCTGAAGGACGATGGGATTCTGGTGGAGTCGTGATGCAGCGATGCGCAGGGAATGCGCTCTGATGCGCAACACCTGCGCTACCCTGTCTGGGGAAATCGTGCGGTTTCCCCGGAGATTTCGCGAACTCCTCCCATGGCACGATGGTTGCAATAGTACAGGCGTCCTAACTGCGGATTCGGCATGATCGATTCACTGGTTTCAAGTCCCACCATTCGGATGCTCGAGCAAACGCTCGACTTCACGGAACAGCGGCACAATGTGCTGCTGGAGGACATTGCGAACGTGTCGACGCCCGGTTTTGTGCAGAAGGATGTCTCGGTCGCGGAGTTTCAGAAGTCGCTGCAGGATGCGATCGCGAAGAACTGGACCTCGAACAACAACAGCTACCACCCGGAATCGAACGAGGCGGCCGATTTTTCGCCGGTCAGCTCGCAGGTGCAGGTGAAGCCGGCGGAAGTCGGCAACACGATGGCGTTTCACGACCGCGGCGTGCGGAGCATGGAATACCTGATGGGGCAGATGGCGGACAACGCGATGGCGCACAACGCGGTCTCACAACTGCTCAAGAGCCGGTATGACATGACCACCAGGGCGATCAAGCTGCAGGCTTGATCCAGGCAAGGATTGACGAATGTTTGGTGCTTTTGACATTTCAACGAGCGCACTTTCGGCCCAGCGGGTTCGGCTGGATACGATCGCCTCGAATATCGCGAACGTGGATTCGGTCATCGGGCCGGACGGGAAGCCGGCGCCGTATCGGCGGATTTTTCCGATCTTTCAGGCGCAGCGCACGGCCGACGGCGGCGCGGGCGTCAGCGTGAAGTCGATTGAGCAGGACCAGAGCCCATTCCAAAAGAGGTATGAGCCCGGCAGTCCGGCGGCGGATCAAAGCGGGTGGGTGAGCTATCCGAATGTGGACCTTTCCACAGAATATGTGAATGCCCTCGAAACGACGCGGGCCTATGAGGCAAACATTACGGCGGTGGAGACGACCAAGTCGATGATGAATTCGACGCTGCATCTCCTGGCGTAATGGGCGGTATACTGAAATCGTGGCGATTCGGTCCCTGGGACCAATTGAGGAAATAGAACGTGAACGCACTCAACACTCTTCGCAATCTGCAGGTCGGTCAATCGACCACCGGCAGCACCCCCGCCGCCACGCAGACGAGCGCGACGCCGGCCGACGGCGCGAGCTTCAAAGACGTCCTGATGAAGAACCTCAACGAGGTGAATCAGTTGCAGCAGGATGCGGACAAGACTCTGGACAATTACGTGACGGGGAAATCGCAGAACATGGCGGAGGTGATTTCCGCAAGCCAGAAGGCGACGATGGCGTTCAGCATGCTTACCCAGATTCGCAACAAGCTGCAGGATGCGTACGATGAGGTGAAGAATCTCCGCATCTGACGAGGTGGGGGAGGAGTGGGGCATTGCTGAGAAACTCGCCTGAAAGAGCAGGATTTGCGCGTCGCGCAAGTTGTGCATCTCAAATGCAAAATTCCCCTGATGAGACGTTCATCCTCTGACCGATGAAAACGATACGACTGCGGAGCGGTCGATTTTCGCCCATCCATAGTGGTAGCGGCGGAAATCCGGACGGTGTTGTTACGGTCCCACGAGGCATGGATGCCATGGAATTTCTCCGAAAATATCTTGCCACGATTCGAGCGCAGCTTGCCGGTTTGACGGTCAGCCAGAAGTTGTTGATTACACTTCTGGTGGTCTTCATGGTGGCGACGATTTTCTTCACGGTCGTGCTTTCCGCGAAGCCCGACATGGTGGTGCTGATGCCGCAGTCGATGTCGGCGGAGGAAATCAACCGCGCGGAAATGAGTCTGAAGGGCAAGTACGAGTACCAGGTGCAGGGGGACAAGATTCTCGTGCCGGCGGACAAGGCCTACGAGATTCGCGGCGAACTCTTCGCGGAACAGGCGCTTCCCAAAGACACGACGACCGCCTTCAGCAGTTGGATCAAAGACAATAATCTGCTGGAAACGGATGGGATGTCGGCCCGCAAATGGAATGTCGCCCTGGGCACCACGCTCGCGACGACCCTCGAAAGCTTCCCCTACATCCAGCAGGCGACGGTGATCATTGGGATGGGGGAGCGGCCGAGCCTTGGTCGCGACCAGATTCCATCGAGCGCGACCGTGACGCTCAAGACGCGCGGCGGGGAGGAATTGAGCGAACAGAAGGTGAAGTCCATCGTCGACATGGTGTGCGGCGCGGTGGCGGGAATGAAGCCGGAGAACGTGCGGGTGACGGACGGAATGCGGAGTTATCGCGCCCCGTCGGATGATTCGCCGATGCCTTCGGACCTCCTGGCGTTCAAGAAGTCGATTGAGGATAGCCTTGCGGCGAAGCTGTACACGATGTTCGGGGACATTCCGGAAGTGAAGATCGCGGTGAACGCGGTGCCGGACCTTTCGATCCGGAAGCAGGAGACGGATACGTACGATCCGAAGGGGATCGTGAAGGCGATCAGGAGCACGACCTCGAAGGACACGTCGAGCAGCGAGGGGTCGGGGGCGGGCGAGCCGGGGGTGAAACCGAACGTCTCGGCGGTGGCGGCGGACAACAGCGGCGGGCACAAGACGTCGATGACATCGAACGACAGCACCACGGACAACGAAGTGCATTTCAGCCACACGGTGGAGAATGCGGTGCTTCCGGCGGGGACGAATCTGAAGGATCTGACGGCGAGCATCAGCATTCCGCGCAGCTATTTTGTGTCGATCTATCACCGGGCGAATCCGGACAAGGACAAGACGGCCGATCCGAAGGATGACGACCTGAAGGACACGATCGACCAGCAGAGCAAACTCGCGAAGATGCGGGCGAAGAATGCGATCGGTGCGAAGAACGAAGACCAGATCAACGTGGACTGGTTCGATGACACGATCATGCTGCAGAAGGTGCAGGTGGCGCAGGCGGGGATGATGAGCGGTACGATCGCGAGCGGCGTAACGCAGTATGCCAAACCGATCGGGCTTATGCTGTTCGCGACGATTTTTCTGGGATCAATGCTCATGATGGTCCGGAAGGCGGCGCCCGGGTCGGCGGGCGGGGAAGTGGACCCGAGCGTCTTCTTCGGCGGCGGGTCCGGCGGAGGCGGCAAGGCGAAACGCAAACCGGGCGATCCCGAGCAGTTGGACGCGGGCGATGATGTGTTCGGCGAGGCCAACGAAGGCGAAGCGGTCCTGACGGGCATTGAACTCGACGACGAGACGATTCAGAGCCGGAAGATGGTGGATGAAGTCTCGAACATGATCAAGGAAAACCCGGAGAATGCCACCGCGCTGGTGAAGCGCTGGATGAGCAAGGGCAAGTAAGATCGGAGTACCGTGCCCATGGCACATGATCCAGGCGAGCTCAGCGGGGTGCGGAAGGCGGCGATCCTGATCCTCACGCTGGAACAGGGAATCGCGTCGGAGATCCTCAAGAAGCTCGATGAGAGTGAGATCGAGGAGATTTCCCGCGAAATTGCCGGCCTTGGCCCGGTGAACCAGGGCATGCGCGATGAGGTGGTCAGCGAGTTTTACCAGCTCGCGCTTGCACGGACCTATGTGGACGAAGGCGGATGGGACTATGCGAAGACTCTGCTTGCCAAGAGCCTGCCACCGGACTCGGCGAAAAAGATCATCGACCAGGTGAACCAGACGATTCAGAGCGCCCCCTTCTCGTTCCTGCAGAAAGCCGAGAGCGAGAACCTGCTGACGTTTATCCAGGATGAGCATCCGCAGACGATCGCACTGATTCTCGCCCATTTGAAGCCGGCGCAGGCGTCGGAAGTGCTTGTCGGTCTCGCCGGGCAGAAGCAGGTGGAGGTGGTGAAGCGCATCGCCAACATGGAGCAGACGAACCCGGAGGTGATCAAGGAAGTGGAGCGCGGGCTGGAGCATCGTCTCTCGGCGATGATCACGCAGACGTTCGAGAAGGCCGGCGGCGTCGATACGGTGGCGGAGATGCTGAACCTCGCGGACCGGGCGACGGAAAAGTCGATCATGGAGGGGCTGGAGGCGGAGGATCCGGATCTCGTCGAGCAGATTCGCCGCCTGATGTTCGTCTTCGAAGACATCATGATGGTCAACGACAAGGGCATTCAGTCGATGTTGAAGGAAGTGGACAACGACGATCTGTCGCTGGCGCTCAAGACGGCCTCGCAGGATCTGAAGGACAAGATTTTCAAGAACATGTCGGAACGTGCCGCGCAGCTCATCAAGGAAGACATGGAGTACATGGGCCCGGTGCGCGTGAGCGATGTGGAAGCGGCGCAGCAGAAAATCGTGGATGTCGTGCGGCGACTCGAGGAATCGGGCGAGATCATCATCGGCGGCCGCGGCGGCGAGAAGGATCTCATCGTGTGATCCTGCGGCCGCAGCGTTCCTGTCGTTCAACTGAGTGTGTCGTATGCCCCTGATGAAAGCACAATCCGCTCCAAGCACCTCGCAGACGGCGATCGTGATGGATCTCTCCGATCTCGAGCAGGAAGCCAGGCGAATTGTTTCGCGGGCGCACACGGAGGCGGCGCGGATCATTTCCGAGGCACGGTCGAATGCGGAACGAGAAGCGTTGCACATCCGCGATGAGGCCCGCAGCGCCGGACGCCAGGAGGGTTTTTCCGCCGGGATGGAAGAGGGCCAGAAGGTGGGGCACGACGAGGCGCTCGGAATTTATTCCCAGGCGTTCAAGGATCTCGCGGCGCGCTGGACGCAGACGCTCGACATCCTGCACCAGAACATGCCGGCCCACGTGGCGGATGCAAAGGTCGATCTGATCCGCCTCGCGATCGGCATTGCCGAACGGGTGACGCACCAGGAGGCGCTGCAGAACCGCGGCGTTGCGGAGTCGACCGTCACCGAAACGCTGAAAATGGTCGGCGAAGCGCGCACCGTCGTGCTGCTGGTGAGTCCGGATGAAGTGGAAGCGATCGAAACGTATTTGCCGGACGTGCTGGCGAAGATTCGCTCGATTGACTCGGTGGAGCTGACGCCGGATGAGTCCATTTCTCCGGGCGGATGCGTCGTGAAATTCGGAGCAGGCGAAATCGACGCACGCATTGAAACGCAGTTGAAACGCATCGCCGACGAACTGCTCGCGACGGAATAGAAACGCAATACTCGCTCAACGGTGGAACCGTTATATGACGCTTTTGGATGGATACATCAACCAGCTCGCCACGATTGAGCCGCGATGCGTGCGCGGCGAGGTGGAATCGGTGCGCGGGTTGACGGTGCGGGTGATCGATCTTGCGGTGGCCGTCGATTCCTCGGTGGAAATTGAAACGGATCGGGGTGAAAAAATTCCGGGGCAGGTGGTGGGTTTTGAGAATCGACATGCGATGGTGATGCCGCTGGGGCCGCTGCAGGGGGTGGCAAGGGGAAATGCGGTGCGGGCGAAATCGATGTCGCAGCGGGCGATCTGCAGCCCGATGCTCATCGGCCGGGTGATCAACGCGCTCGGGCAGCCGATGGACGGGAAGGGGCCGATCAAACTGCCGGAGTATCGGCCGGTGAATGTGCGGTCGGTGGACTGCATGAAGCGCGTGCCGATCGATCAGCCCATCGGGACGGGGATTCGCGCCGTGGACGGATTGCTCTCGTGCGGCCTCGGACAGCGCATGGGAATCTTCGCGGGCCCGGGCGTGGGGAAGTCGACGCTGATGTCGATGATCGCCAGGAACACATCGGCGCAAGTCTCGGTGATTGCGCTGATCGGCGAGCGCGGCCGCGAAGTGCAGGACTTCCTGCAGCATTCACTGGGCGAGGAGGGGATGAAGCGGGCCATCGTTGTCGTGTCGACCGCCGATGATCCGCCGATTCTGCGCGTGCGCGCGGCGAGGGTCGCCTGCACGATTTCGGAATACTTCCGCGATGAAGGGCTCAACGTTCTGCTGCTGCTCGATTCGCTGACCCGCATGGCGCAGGCGCAGCGGCAGATCGGCCTCTCGGTAGGGGAGCCGCCGGCGACGAAAGGGTACACGCCGTCGGTCTTTTCGATGCTGCCGGAGGTCCTCGAGCGCGCGGGACGCACACAAACGGGCTCCATCACCGGGTTTTACACGGTTCTCGTGGAAGGGGATGATTTCAATGAGCCCATCGCGGATGCGGTGAAGGGGATCACCGACGGGCACCTGTGGCTGGATCGCAATCTGGCCAATCGCGGGCATTTTCCGGCGATCGGCGTGCTGCAGTCGATTTCGCGCGTCCGTCCGGAGGTAACGGATTCGGAACACCAGAAGATGGCCCGGCGCGTCAACCAGCTCCTCGCCACCTACGCCGATCTCGAGGATCTCGTGAACATCGGCGCCTACACCCCCGGCGCGAATCCGCTGAACGATCTTTCCGTGCGAATGAATCCCCGCATCATCGATTTTCTGCAGCAGCGCACCGATGCGCCGACGACCTTCGCGCAGGCCAAGGCGCAACTGCTGGAACTCTACAACCTGATCGAAAAGGAAGCCCGGCTCATCGAGCAGGGCCGCCCGTCCATGCAGCAGCCACCGGCGAAGAAACGTTGACCGCTAACCCGGGGATCTTATGGCGCAGCCGAAATTCATCTTCCGCCTGGAATCGCTTCTCGAACATCGGAAGCAGGTGGAGAAGGAGCATCAGCGGCGCGTCGCGGAGATCCAGCAGCAGATACAAAAACTGATGCTCGACATCCAGGAAACCGAATCTCGCATTTCATCGGAAAACCGCGCCCTCGCCGCCGAGAAGCTCGTCGGCACGCTGGACATGCAGTACATCACGCACGAAAAGCGATTCGTCGGGAACCTGCACATGAAGATCGTGCTCACGATGCAGCAGATCGCGAAAATTGAACAGACGCTCGCCGCCGCCCGCGCTGAATTGCTCGTCGCAGCGCGCGCACGCAAAGTCATCGAGAAATTGCGCGAAAAGCAATATCGCCGATGGCGCGAAGAGCAGGATCGAAAAGATGCCGCCCTTATGGATGAGATCGGCACTCAGGCGGCGATCCGAGGCAATATGAATTCCCGAGAAATTCTCCCCCGGGCAGGTGAACGATGAAAAAAATTGGAACGCTTTTCACACTTCTGTGCGTCATGAACTTCCTCGCGATCGTCGGGCTGGTCGCTTACCTCTTCGGTACAGGCCGGCTGGATAAACAGAAGTTCGGCGCAATCGTCACCCTCGTCCGGCATCAGGGAGAACCGGAGAAGTTCAACGAAAAGCTCTACGACATTCTCGAACCGGCGCCCGCCACGGCCAGCGCGACGGCTCCGGCTTCACAGCCCGCCATGGCGGACCTCTCGCTTGGAATAAGCTCCCAGGATCGCCTCGCCATTGCGTCGGAGACCATGCAGCGTGAGCGGACCCGCCTCGACAGCCTCGCGCAGGAGTTGCGTCATCGGCAGGAATTGCTCGCAAAATTGCAGGAGGATGTCGACGCCAGATTGAAGAAAATCGATACCCAGAAAAAGGCATTCGAAGCCCAGGTCGCCGCCGCGCAGAAAAAATCAGTGGACGACGATTTCCAGAAAACTCTGGACCTCTACAACGAACTTAAAGCCAAGCAGGTCAAGGACCTGTTCCTCGGATTGAAGCCCGAACTGGCGGCCTCTTACCTGCAGTCCATGGACGCTTCGCGGGCGGGGGAGATCATCGGTGAATTCAAATCGCCGGCGGAAACGGCGTTCATCCAGGATGTGCTCGAGCGGATCCGCACCGCTGGCACGAGCGCTGCATCAGGAGACCTCGCGGCCGGGAAGTAGTACCGCCGCACCACGCTCCTGATTCAGGGATACGCAATGCCGTTAGTTGCCAATTTGTTTGTGCAATCCAGCGCGGCCCGATACGCCGACAGCCGGAATGCGACCCCCACCACTCAACCTGACGATTCTTCTCCTTCCTTTGATGATGTTCTCGAAGCAGCGCGACAGCCGCAGCAGACTTCGACGCCCGATCGAGCCGCGACGACAACGCCCCGCCACGATCCCTCGGCCGCACGTTCTGAGAAAAGGCCACGAGATACCGACGCCACGGACACCGATTCGCCCGATGATGCGCAGGCGTCGAGCGATGCGCGGGATCAGTCTTCTGCGTCCGCACAGGATCCCACGAAATCGGGCGACACTTCCACTACTGATTCAACCCCGGCGGGGCGATCCCAAAAAAACAAGGATGCTGATGCCAACGGATCTTCCAGCAATCCCGCGGATGATGCTGCCGCGCAATCCGCGGCAGTCGCGCAAACGCTGGCCAATCCGCAAACCCCGGGACTCACGCCGGCTCCCACCGCCGGCGACAAAGCCGCGCTGGCAGGTCGGGTGATCGCAACGAGCGACTCCCCTGGTTCCATCGCCAACACGCAAACCGCCCCGGGCAATGGCTCAAAGACTGCACCTCTCCCCGAAATTGCCGGCGATCAGTCTCCCCCTTCCGGTGCCGCGCAGAAGGCGGGCGCAACAAAATCCGCGCTCAATTCTGAAGACAAGGCCGATGCCAAGGGCTCGCAGGCAACGCCAATCCCCCCGTCCGCTTCATCCGCAGCAAACGCCAATCGCCCAACAAGCGACGCCAATATTGGCAGTTCCCAATCCGACCCGACAGCAATCGCGAAGCCGAACGCGTCGCCCCTGGCGGCCCATTCGTCTGCGAAAGCCGGCAACGCTTCGCACAACACCGCGGATTCCGCTGATCCTTCTCAAACGCCCTCCTCCGGTTCGACGACGCCCTCCGCTCAGACTGCGGCAGACGATTCCGTCCTGGCCAGCGCCACCGTGAAAACGTCCGCGAACATCAACGCTCCCCAGGAATCTTCAACCCCGGAATCCAATTCCTCCGCAACCCCCACGCTGACCGCTTCCGTCAGCACGCCCCACGCGGTCGACAATCGCGCGAATTCCGCCGCTCCCGCGCAAGATTCGCCCCGTGCCGAACCGGATCAAACCTTCGAGCAAATCGTGCTCGGCCTCCGCACGAAAGTCGACGCGACCCACAGCAAGGCCGAAATCAGCCTGAATCCGCCGAATTTAGGCACTTTGCACGTCTCCGTCTCCCTGCAAAACGGTTCCCTCACCGCCCAATTCCAAAGCTCATCCGACGTGGTACGCGAATTGCTAAAAGGGAACATGGACAAGCTCAAGAGCGTTCTGGAGTCGCAGGGCGTCACCGTCGACAAACTTGCCGTCGGCGCGCCGCAGGACAAAACCGAACTCTCCACGGCCTCTCCCGGCACGGCGCAGACCAATCAGTCCGCCAACGATGGTCGAAGCGCCGGCCAGTACAACCAGCAGCCGCCGAACCAGAAACGCTCCCAGGACCCCGGCTCCTTTGCAAAAGCCTGGCAGCAGGCAGGCGACAAGGCGCCGATCGACCTTGTCGCCTGAACAGAAAAGTACCAACGCCCTAAACGGGTGATTTCAACGAAGGTGGTTTATGTCGACGATCAACACGAACAATCTGAACTCCGCAACGCTCAGCAACGCCACGAACTCTGCCTCCTCTGGCCTCAATACCCTCTCCTCCGCTGACTTCATGAAACTCATGATCACGCAGCTCTCCAACCAGGACCCGCTCAACCCCACCGATTCCAACCAGATGCTCGGCCAGATCTCGCAGATCAGCACGCTGCAATCCAACACCCAGATGACGCAGAGCCTCGCCTCCCTCACCCTCCAGCAGTCGATCGGCGCCGGCGGAAACCTCGTCGGAAAAACCGTCACCGGCATCAGCACCGATGGCACCTCCGTCACCGGCACCGTTTCCGGCGTGCAGGTCAGCAGCGGCAGCGTCTATCTCGGCGTCGTCGACACCGCCGGCAATACTTCGACCGTCCCGATGTCCAACGTCACTCAGATCGTAGACACCAACTCCACAACCTCCCTCATGCAGCAAGGCCTGACGTCCATGGTCATGCAGCAATCCCTCGGCAACAGCAGCAGCATGGTCGGCAAGTACGTCACCGCCACCGGCACCGGCAACACCACGATCTCCGGCACCGTCACCGGCGTCCAACTCAAAAACTCCGCGATCTACCTCAATCTCGACAACGGTCAAAGCATCCCGGCTTCCTCCGTCACCGGCTTCAGCGCGACGCCCCCGGTCACCACCGCCAATGCCGGCGACGTCGTCAGCAATGCCATCAGCGCCCTCAGCGATACCCTCGCCAAGGTCGCCTGATATCAACCCGCGTTTCACAGGTCGCCGGAGGCGACTTCCCAATCTCGTGCGCGGCGTGATTCATCGGAGTGGCGGAGTCCACTCCATCACGTCGTGTTTATCTTCACCGCGCGTTCCGGGTCCATCCGCTCGCGCTTGCGATAATCATGGAGGTCCTCATGGCCGGCATCACCTCTTCCCTCAACACCGCTCTCAGTGGCCTCTCCACCAGCCAGGAACAGATCGGCGTCGTCGGTAACAACATCGCCAACGTCAACACCGTCGGCTTCAAGGCCTCCTCCCTCGATTTCAAAACCCAGTTCCTCCAGAACTTCACCTTCGGTTCCGCCCCAAACGGTAATCTCGGCGGCACCAATCCCCTCCAGATCGGTCTCGGTGCCACTTCCGGCGCCATCACCAAAAATTTCGCCGACGGCTCCTTGGAAGCCACCGGCGTCGATACCAACCTCGCCATCCAGGGCAACGGCTTCTTCATCCTCCGACAGGGCACTCAGCAGGTCTACACCCGCGACGGTTCCTTCCAGCTTAACGGCGAAAACCAGCTCGTCAGCGGCACTGGACAGCTCGTCCAGGGATATGCGGTCGATAGCAACTACAACATCATCCCCGGAACTCTCACCAACCTCACCATTCCCGTCGGCGCTGCCAGCGTTGCACAGGCCACCACCAAGGTCAACATCTCCGGACAGCTCGACGCCAACGGATCCCTGCCCACAACCCCCGCACAGCTCTCCACGACCTATTACCTCACTAACGGCGCCGGCGGTACCGCCGCCGCAGGGCCGGCCGGCACTGATCTCCTCACCAACCTGACCGATTCCTCCGGAAATCTGCTCTACCAGAACAACGACGTCATCCAACTCACCGCCACAGAAGGCACCGCCCCCTCCAACGCCGCCAGCGCCACCACTCGCACCATCACTGAAAGCTTCACCGTAACTTCCACCTCCACGCTCAGCGATCTCACCTCATTCCTCCAGGGCGCTCTCGGCATCAACACCTCCACCACGCCCGCCGCAAACGGCGCGATTGTTCCGGCGCCAGGCGTCGGGCTTTCCACCGCTGGCGCCGTCACCACCGTCAACGTCGTCGGCAACCTCGGCACCGGCAGCGACATCACCCTCGACCAGAACTCCCTCATCGTCAAACGCGCGGGAAACACGATCAACCAAACCCAGAACTGGACCAAAACCTCCAACGCCGACGGCGAATCCGTCTACACCACCACCAACGTCTTCGACTCCCTCGGCAACACCCTCAACCTCAACGTCGTCGCATCACTCGTCAGCAAAACCTCCACCGGCACCACCTGGCAGGTCTACGCTACCTCCCCCGACGGCACCCCCACCGGCGCCAGCCTCAACAACGTCATCGGACTCGGCACCCTCACCTTCGACGGCAACGGCAACCTCCTCAGCTCCTCCACTCCCACCGTCAAAATCGACCGCTCCAATACCGGCGCCATCCCCAATCTCCAATTCGCCATCAATTTCAGCGGCGTCCAGGCACAAGGCCCCACCAACGGCGTCACCCAGGACAACAGCGCACTCAACGCCACCGCCGACGGTGCCATCCCCGGCGTCCTCAAAACATTCTCCATCGGACCCGACGGCATGATCACCGGCGCCTTCTCCAACGGCCTCAACCGCACCGTCGGTCAGGTCGCCCTCGCCACCTTCCAGAACAACGAAGGCCTCGTCGATGAAGGCGGAAACACTTACATCGCCGGCCCCAACTCCGGAAACGCCATCGTCACCACCCCCGGCTCCCTCTCCGCCGGCAAAATCACCGCCGGTTCCCTCGAAGGCTCCAACGTTGACCTCTCCACCGAGTTCGTCAAACTCATCGCCGCCTCCACCGCCTTCTCCGCAAGCTCCCGCGTCATTACCAGCTCCAACCAGCTCCTCCAGGACCTCCTCTCCGCCGCCCGCTAATCAATAACGCCGGCGATGCCATCGCCGGAATGTGACCGCATCTCCTCGCACGCGCTCGATCGAGAACTTCCCTCATGATCCCGTTGACCAAACTCTCCAATCAACCCTTCGTCCTCAACGCCGAACTCATCAAGTTCATCGAATCCACCCCCGACACCATGATCACACTCACCACCGGCGACCGCATGATCGTCAAGGAATCCACCGACGAAGTCATCCGCCGCGTCATCGATTACGGCCGGCTGCTCCGGCGGTTGATCGAGCCGAGCTGACTTCGGAATCACTCCCCCTTCATTTCCGCCGGCACCTCCGGCAACCCCCGCAAAAACGCCTCCCCCGCGCCGCTCAAATACAGAAATCCCCCCTCGATCCGCCGGCACGCCATCGTCCGCGTCCGCAGCACGAACACAAACAGCGACAGAATCATCATCCCGAACCCCGCCATCAGCCACGCGATCCCCGTCCCCGTCCATCGCGGCACATCGGAATTCTCGCTCACCGCCGCCAGCCCCGCACCGCCCATCATGACCAGCGCACTGACAATCATCCCCCCGATTCCGACTGCTCTTCCCATCGCCCACGCTCGATAATGGGCTGCGCACAAATGCGCACGCACCTTCCCGGACTTCCGCAGCTCCAGCGTCGACCGATGCGGCGAAACCTGAAACGAGTGATCCCACGTGAACGTCAGCAACGCGCTCTTCTCCGCCTCGTCCGCTCCGCACAAAATGCACCGCTCCGGCAATTCCCACCCATCCCGCACCACCAACTGGTTCCCCTCGCGAAACAACCACCCCACCTCCGCCAGCGGCGACGGCGTCGCATACGCCAGCAGAGGCAACTGATCCGGTCTGTTTGCTTCGTCTGCCATCCGACGGAAAGTCTAGCACAAGGTCCGCGCCGAATGTACGGCAGCGCGTGAAATCCCGCGGCCAAAACCATACGCTCCAAAGAAAATGAGCCGGCGCTTCCGCCGGCTCATTCAATTTGCACTCAATTCATTCCGTTGCGGAAACTCACCGCATCTGCGGCAGCGCCCGCTTCACCGGTGTTGCCTCTGCGGGAATCATCCGCGCTTCGTCGATCGCGCCGCGCACACTCCGCGCGATTCCGACTGCATCCAATCCGACTTCCTTCAACTGCTCGGAACGCGATGCCTGCCGAATGAACCGGTCCGGCAACCCAAGCCGCGTTACCAGCCGCGCGTCGTACCGGTTTTCCTGGGCATGTTCAATGACCGCCGTGCCGAACCCGTTGATCACCGCGTGATCTTCCACCGTGATGATCGGCGTGCCCTGCGCAAAGACCCGGGCCAGCATCTCGCTATCCAGAGGCTTGCAGAACCGCGCATCCACCACTCCCACCGACAGCCCCTCATTCTCCAGCAGTTTCGCCGCTTCCAGCGACTGCCACGCCGTCGATCCGTACGCAATTATCGTCGCATCCGTCCCCTCTCGCAGCGTGCGCGACACGCCGCCGCTCTTCAAAATGCCCCACGGCGTATCCTCGCCCAACGGCTCCGGCGGACAGTTGTCTCGCGGATAGCGAATTTCGTTTGGCGAATCCAGCGTCAACGCCAGGTCCATCGCCCGCACCAGTTCCCGCTCGTCGGACGGCGACATCAGCACCATCCCCGGCTGGCTCTTCAAAAACGCCAGGTCGCAGAACCCGTGGTGCACCGCCCCGTCGTCCCCTACCAATCCCGCACGGTCAACGCAGAATGTCACCGGCAATCCCTGCAGACACACTTCCTGGAATATCTGGTCGAACGCCCGCTGCAGGAACGTCGAATAAATCGCCACAATGGGCCGAATCCCCGCCTTGCACATCCCCGCAGCCATCGCGGTCGCGTGGCTTTCGCAAATGCCGGTATCGAAATACCGATCCGGAATAGCCGGCTTGAGTTTGATCATCCCCGTCCCGTCGGGCATCGCCGCCGTGATCCCGATCACGCGGTCATTCTTCTTCGCTGCCGCGACCATCGCATCCGCAAATGCCGCCGTCCACGAACGCCCGCTCCCCTTCTCCAGCACCACCCGGCATCCCTCGACCCGGTACGGCTTCGGCGAATGGAACGTCGTCGGATCCTCGCACGCCCATTCATACCCCTTCCCCTTCACCGTCTTGATATGCAGAACGGCTGGGGCGTCCAGGTCCTTCAATTCATTCAGCTTCTCAATCAGCCCCGGAAGATCATGACCATCCACCGGCCCGAAATACTTCAATCCGAGGTCTTCAAAAATATGCCCCGGCGCCAGCGTGTTCTTGATCCCCTGCTTCACGTGGTACGCCACGTCGCCAATCTGCTGCCCATACGGAATCTGCTCCAGCAGATGCTGGATTCGCTTTTTCACTTCCCCATAAGTTGTGGTGACCCGCAGGTGTTCGAGGTAATTCGCGAACGCCCCCTGCGGCTCCGAAATGCTCATCGAGTTGTCGTTCAGAATAATCAATAATTGCCGCTTCAGTGTGCCGGCATTATTCAGCCCTTCGAATGCCAGCCCGTTGACCACCGAGGCATCACCCACAAGGGTGACCACCTTGGTGTCCCGCTTCTGCAGTTGGTCGCCCCGGGCCATGCCCACCGCCGTCGAGATACCCGTCCCCGCATGCCCTACGGAGAAGAGGTCATACGACGATTCCAGCGGTTCCGGGAAACCGGAGATGCCCCCTTTTTTCCGCAGGCTCGAAAACCTCTTGTATCGGCCCGTCACCAGCTTATGCGTATAGCACTGGTGCCCGACATCCCACAGAAGGCGATCCTTGGCGAAGTCGAACACAATGTTCATGGCCAACGCGATTTCCACCGTCCCCAGGTTCGGGGCCAGGTGGCCGCCGTTGGTCCCGACAGTGTTCATGATGAGTTCGCGGATTTCGGCGGAAAGCTGGGGCAACTGATCCAACGGAATCTTCTTCAGGTCCGCCGGTGAATCGATCGTCTCAAGCAACTTGGTCATGTACGGAATCTCTCTGCGTATACGCACTTGTGGCAATCATCATACGCGGAATCTTTAGGAATTGTAAGCGCCAATCGCTGTTGATTCGTGTTTGGGAAGCTTCGTCATAAGGGGCTTTTACCTACAGCACTTCGGTGCCGAGTCTTAAACGCCACTCACCGCGACGGAGGCCCTGAAAAAGCGGCAGCCTGGGCTTTTCCATATTCTGCGTATTCCAGTTGACGAGAGGCCGATCGTTCAGACGCGCGGCGATGATGGTGGCCGCGAGGCCGGCAGAGGCCCAGAGCGGGACGTTCACCATCAGCGCGAGTTCCCGTCCGTTTCGACCAAATAGGACCTTCGCAAGATCGGATGTCAGCAGCATCATCCCCGCCGCAAGCCAGAGGCTCCACGTCGCAACCCTCCCGATCCCCGCCGTACGCACCCTTCCGCTGGCCAACATTCCGACCGCCGTCAGCGGCAGCAGAAGGGTGACGTAGTGGGCGACCCAGGTGCGCTCGGAGGCCCAGAGCATCATGATGGCGACCGCCCCGACTTCGCCGACGTAGCGCTGGCAGCGGAGCGTGAGAAGCGGACGACGCATCCACAGCAGCCCGACGACGGCCAGGACGCCCAGGACGCCACGAATGATCCACCCGACGGTGTCGGCCGAGAGGTCGACGAAGTTGGCGTAGAAGACCGGAGCGCCGGGGCCGAACGCGGGGACGTGACGGAGGAAGCGGGTCAGCATGCTGGGGAGAGATTCGCCGGTGGCATAGACGATCTGCGCTTGCAGCACGTACGGAAGGATCATGACGCGGGTCCAGCCGATGAGCCATTGGGTGTTCTGCAGCGGCCCGAAGATGGCGCTGGGGAGGATGACGAGGCACAGGGCGATGCTGCAGAGCGCGGCGAGGACGATTCGCCAGCGGCGTCGCCATCCGAAATAGAGGAGGAAGATCACGGGAGTGACCTTGATGCTGACGGCGAGGCCGATGAGGAGGCCGGCGATCCAGTTCGATTCGGGGTCTTCGCGCTGGGCGATCCACAGGCCCAGCGCCAGGGGCGTGAGCATCAGGAGGTTGGTCTGCCCTTCCTGGACATCCCCTATGACCGGCCAGAACCAGGCGGCGAGGATGAGCGCGATGGCGGTCGCGGTGAGCCGGACGCCGGCGCCTTCCGCCATTTTCATGCAGCAGAAAAAGATGATGGAGGCCAAGAGCGGTTTGACGCATGCCCAGACGAATTCAGCGTGCGCGGGGGAGACACGGGTGAAGGGTTCGAAGAGGGCGATCGTGATCGGAGGGGTGGGGAAGCGGTCGTTGACGTAATCGCTCCGGCCGTCGAGGAACTCCGGGACCATCCACATCCAGCGGTCGAAGTCGTTGGCTTCGGATGTGGAATGCGCTGCGAGGCGGCGGGTCACGCGGTTTTCCGCCTGCCGTGCCGCAATGAGGGTGATGATCAGGACAACAAAGAGTCCGGCGGCCAGAAACAGAGACCGCCGGACTCTGGGCAGAAAACTCACATTCAACATCAACAGTCGTCCGGGTATTGCGTGCAACAACAGCGGCCACACCGGAGGGCTGCTGGTGCCAGCGTCAGCAGTTCGGCGGAGCCTCAATACCCGGGAGAATACGCGATGGAAGATGATGTGGAGATGATGGTTATATGAAATAGATGAGGAAGAGTATCAACCCGTTTTTGGGGGAACGGGAGCCGCTGCGGTGATGGATAGGGCGCCGGCGATTGCACTCCGGGATCACGGAATCTCGACGGTGGCTTCGGGCCCACCGGGCGGAGACGAAAGCGCGGTGGTCAAATCCGCCGGCTTACCTGCGGCATCGGAACGGTGACGCCTTGCGATTCTGTTTGCGCCGCGACGCGGGGGAAGAGGACGCGCATTTCGAAACGGTCGTCGGGCGTGAGGCTCGCTTGAAGCTGGATGTTGAGAATCTGGGCGTATTCCGAGGCGACCGCCAGGCCGAGCCCGGAGTGGTCCGTGCCCGTGCGCGATCGGTCTTTTCGCCAGAAGGGTTCGAAAATGTGGGTGATGTCCGCGGCGTCGAGATCGAGCGCGCCGTTGAGCACGCGGAGTTCCACCCCTTCCGCTGTGGTTTGGGCCTTGCATTCGATCTCGCGGCCCGGCGGCGAGTACTCGGCGGCGTTGGAGAGGATGTTGCGCAGGATGGGCATCAGCAGGGCGCGGTCGGTCTGGACTTGCAGGTCTTCGGCGATTTCCCACTTGATGTTCAACCCGCGCTTGATGGCTCTGCTCTCGCAGCCGCGCCACGCTTCCCAGAGCAGCGGCGCCAGACGCTCAAGCTGAGTCTCGACCTGCTGCTGGCGGTTGGCGCACCGGCCCATCGCGAGCAGGGATTCGACGAGACGCTCCATCTGCCGGGCAATCGTGAGAACTTCCGTGAATTCGCGGCGCGCGTCTCCCCGATCGCGCGGCCACTTGATGATCACCTCGGCCAGGGAACGCAGTTCGGCAATGGGAGTGCGGAGTTCGTGCGCGGCGTCTGCCGTGAAGCGACGTTCGCGGTCGAACGCACCCTCGATGCGCTGAAGCAGTGCGTTCAGGCGTTCCACGATGGGGGAAAGCTCGGCGGGAAGATTTTCGGTCGAGAAACGCGAGTGGAGCGATTCGGAGTGGAAGCGTTCCGCTTCGTCGCTGAGCTGTTCGAGGGGGCGCAGGCCGCGGCGGACCGTCACGGCGAGGACGGCGGCCGTGAGCAGCGTCATGGAGCCCCAGACCACGATGAGCCCTTCGGAGAGATGGGCCAGACCGCGATCGATTTCCACCCGATCCGTGGCGAATTTGAGCGTGAGGGGGCCGGGGTCGTGCGGCACGGCGTGGGCCGCGGCGCCGCTTTCCTGCGGTTCGTCCGCTTCGCTGTGGGGGATGAAGCTCGTCGTGACCACGCGGCCAATGCGGCCGTCGGGCAGCACGAGGTTTTCGCAGACGTCGACCCCCGGTTTGGTGGCGGTGAACGGGAGATCGCCCCCCTTGAGCGAGTCGGCCTTGGCGAAAACCTTGCCGTTCGGGAGCCAGACTTCGAAGTAGTCCGGGCGGGTGGAATGGCGGAACTCGGCCAGCTCGTCCTGGGGAATTTCCAGCATGAGTTTGCCTTCGATGCTCCACGCGACAAGGCGGGTCATCGCCAGTGCCTTCGCCCGGAGGCCGTCGTCGAACTGCCGCTTGAGGGCGTGCCGGACGTAGAGGTACGTGCCGACGCCGCCGGTCAGGGAGACCGCCGCCATCAGGACGAGCAGTTGCCAGGTCAGTTGCTGGCGAATGGATTTCATTCCGGAACTCCCTTCACCACATAGCCCATCCCCCGACGCGTTTCGATGAGCGACGGTTCGCCGGGGGTGTCGATTTTTTTCCGGAGCGCATAGACCGCGGCATCAACGACGTTACTCATGGGTTCCACATGCGCATCATAAATATGTTCTTCAATCTCCGTGCGGGAGACGACCGTTCCCTGGCGGAGGGCCAGGTACTCGAGCAGGGCGTAGTCGCGCGGCGTCAGATCGATAGGGGCGCCTTGCCGCAAGACGCGGCGCCCCGCGGTGTCGATGTCAATGGGGCCGATGTGCAGGATGGGGTTCTTCCTCCCCGCAGCGCGGCGGGTGAGTGCCTGGACACGCGCCAGGAGTTCGTCGAAGGCGAACGGCTTGACGAGATAATCGTCGGCGCCCGTGCGCAGGCCCAGCACGCGGTCTTCGACCGCATCGCGGGAGGTGAGGATGAGAACGTGCGTATTGTTTCCGGTGGTCCGCAGGGATTTGAGAAGCTCGATGCCGGAGAGGCCGGGGAGCATCAGATCCAGGATGATCGTGTCGTAGGGGTGGGAATTGGCGAGATAGAGGCCTTCGCGGCCGTCGCCGGTGATGTCGACCGCGTAACCGGCGTGACGCAGGCCTTCTCCGACGGAGCGCTGGAGTCGCTCGGAGTCTTCGATCAGCAGCAGGCGCATGGGTGATCCTTTCGAAAAGGATTATCGCATGCGGGGCGTGGTGCGGGTAGGGAATGAGCGGGTTTGGATTTTTCTGCGGCATCATGATTTCATCATGTTTTTCCGCGTTTAATACGAGGTTGCGCTCCCCGGACCGAGGGCCGGCGCTAAACGTGGGGGTGGGGTGGGGGGCTTGAGGGGCTGCGGATGGTTGTGCTGGGTTTATCGAACGTAGATCTGAAGGGTTTGGCTGACGAGAGTTCCGTCGGTGACGATCATGCTGTAGTAGCCCGGTTTGAGCCCGAGGCTGGCGGGGGTATTGGTGGTGTTGGAACTGGAGGTCGTGCCGGAGGTGGTGCCGGAGGTGCCGGTGAGGTTGACGGTGGCCACGCCGTTGATGGTGGTGGCGGAGCCGGAGGCGACCTGGGAGACGGTGCCCGGAACGGTGGCGGTGTTGAGCGTGGTGTTGAGGACAACGTTGACGGTGGAGCTGTTGGTGGTGCCGAAGGTGGGGGTTCCGGAGGGGGTGAGGGTGGCCTTGGAAGTGTTCCCGGTCACGACGTCGGTGACATCGAAGACGCCGCCCAGGACGTTCACCGAGACGGAGCCGTTGACGCCGGTGGCGACGGCCGTGACGACGCCGGTAGCGCCCGAGTTGGCCTGCGTAACGGTTTCGCCGACAACGAACGTTCCGGCCGCGACCCAGCCATTGCTGCCGCTGGACGACGAGACGGTATTGAACTTGAGTGTGGTCGCAGTATTGACGATATTGCCGCCCCAATCGACGACATCAACGACCACCGGGCCGACGGCGCCGGAGGGGACTTTCTGGGCGTTGGTCGGGAACGTGGAGTAGATTTTGACTTTGGCGGCGGGGCCCAGGGCCACGTTGACGGCCTGGGTGCTGGGGGAGGAGATGTTGCCGTCCACGGCTTTGAGCTTGTACGTGCCGATCTTCCCGAAGGAGAAGGCATTGAACGTGGCGACGCCGTTGACGGCGTTGACCGTGAGCGTGCCGAAGAGGTTCCCGCTTGAGGGGCCCGTGACGATCTGCAGGGAGACTTTGTCTTTGGCGGAGGTGACGACGTTGCCGGAACTGTCTTCGAGTTTGATGGTCATGAGGGCAATGGCGCCGGCCTTGATGTTGGATTTGGGTTGCTGGGTGATGACGATCTTGGAGACGGTGGGGGGGGTGGGGGGGGCCTGCTTCGGTTTCGCGCGAGGCGTGACGACCGAGAGAAGAACACGCGATTCCAGCGATTCGAGGAGCTCAATCTGTTTCCGTTCCCGCCGACTCTTCATGAAACTGCTCCGCGTATGGTCAATGAGGTAATGCCAGCACTATTGTACCGTCATCCTGCAAACAGGGCCCTCAAGCCGTTTGTTGCATTGCCGAGGCAAAAACTTCCCGAAATCAAAAAAAAGCTCAATTGGAGAAAAAACGTGAGGAAGAGGCCGAAAACGGGAGGTTACCACCCGGAATCTTCTTCTTTTGACAAGATTGATGAGACCCAAGTCCCCAACATCCGCGTTCATCCGTGTTTATCCGCGGTTCCACTTCGTCCTCGCGTCGTCGTGCCGTGTTTGGGTTGCGTCTCTTCCGCGCCAAGTTCATTTGTGTTCATTTGTGTTCATTTGTGGACAATTTACGTCGGTCGTGGGGCGGGGGG
>Ga0335069_10000906_pt1 | contig 47565 bp, 48 predicted proteins | sample Lox_Sample_11_FD_206714 | JGI IMG/M metagenome (GOLD analysis project Ga0335069, IMG submission 206714) | Soil microbial communities from Loxahatchee National Wildlife Refuge, Florida, United States - Lox_Sample_1.1 | ecosystem: Environmental > Terrestrial > Soil > Wetlands | place: USA... | reverse complement strand
CTGGTTTCGCGGGTTCCCGATCGGCGGGAGCGTGACTTGCCGTGATCGAGCCGCCGCTCACGATCCCCATCGTTTCCAACATCGGCCGCCGGATTCAAACCATCGCCCTGATCGGCCCGCCCAATTCGGGCAAAACGACGCTGTTCAACCGCCTGACGCACCTGCGCCAGAAGGTCGGAAACTATCCGGGCATCACGGTCGAACAACACAGCGGCGTGCTTTCGTGCGCGGACAAGGAGTACACGCTCATCGACCTGCCGGGCGTGCACAGCATCACGCCCTATTCCGAAGACGAGCGCGTGGCCATCGAGGTGCTCACCGGCCGCATGCCCGGAGTGCCGCGCCCCGATGCCGTGTTCCTGGTGCTCGACGCGACCAACCTCGCGCGGCACCTGACGCTGGCGGCGCCGGTGATCGCATTGGGCCTGCCTACCCTGGTCCTGTTGAATATGGCCGATCTGCTGGGCAAGCGCGACGGAACGGTCGACACGGCGAAGCTCGCAGCCGAACTCGGCGCGCATGTGGCGCTCGTGACGGCGGCCGATGGCACCGGACTCGAAGCGGTGGAAGATTTTCTGCGGGAGGGCAACGTGCCAGCTCCAGCTACGCTTCCGCCGGTGTTGCAGGACTTCCCGCAATGCCGCAAGTGGGCGGCGCGCGTCGCCAGCCAGGCCGGATACCATCCGCCCGCGCCTTCCGTTTGGACGCGCCGCCTTGACGATCTGTTCCTCGATCGCATCTGGGGACCGGTGATCTTCATCCTGATCGTCGGCACCGTCTTCCAATCCGTATTCGGACTCGGCCAGCCGATGAGCGGCGTCTTTCAGGATTTTCTGGTGGGCCTCGGCCAGCGAGCCGCCGCGCTCCTGCCGGACGGCTTCTTCCAGTCGCTCCTGCTGAATGGCATCTGGAAAGGCGTGAGCGCGGTCCTCGTTTTCCTGCCGCAGATTCTGCTACTGTTTCTGTTCATCGGTCTGCTGGAGGATTCCGGATATCTCGCCAGGGCCGCGCTGATTTCCGATCGCACCATGCGCGGCGCCGGTCTCAGCGGCAAGGCCTTCATTCCGCTGCTGTCCGCCTACGCCTGCGCGGTTCCGGCCATCATGGCCACGCGCACGATCGAAAACAAACGCGACCGCCTGGCCACCATCCTGATCGCGCCCTTCATGACCTGTTCGGCGCGTCTTCCCATTTATACGCTGCTGATTGCCGCCTTCATCCCGGAGCGGCCGGTCATTGGCGTTTTGCTGGGCTCCCGCGCCTGCGTCATGCTCTCGCTCTACGTGCTGGGATTTCTCGCGGCCATCGGCACCGCGAGGGTGCTGAAGTCGTCGATCCTCAAGTCCACTAATGCTCCTTTTGTTCTGGAGCTTCCCGAATACCGGTGGCCGACGCTGCACTCCATCGCACTGCGGCTGATCGACCGGGCGCGCGTCTTTCTCGAGCAAGCTGGAACCGTGATCCTCTGCGTGTCCGTGCTGGTTTGGATACTGACGAGCCTGCCTCTCCACAATGGCCGGCCGCCGGCCCTGGAGCAGAGCGTGCTCGCGTACATCGGGCATGCGATCGAGCCGGTAATCGGCATTCTGGGTTTCAACTGGAAGATTGGCGTGGGCTTGCTGACTTCAGTAGTCGCGCGGGAAGTCATGGTAGGGACGCTCGGCACACTCTACGGAGCCGACCCGGCCACACACGCGATGTCGCTCCAGAGCGCGCTTTCCTGGAGTTACGGTGCGCAGCCCTCCACGCCGATGCGCTGTCGCTAGAACGACGGTGCCAAATCTACACGAACCTCGGCAACGCGCTCTCGCACTGCGGGCGGTCCGTTGACGCATTGTCTCAATGGGATGCGGCTTTGGCACTGCGCAAAAGGTTCGGCATGGCTGTGGGCAACCGTGCTATGGAGCTCCTGTACTACTCGCGTTTATTGTGGCGGCCGCATGACCAAATCGTGCTCTTACAAGAGAGCTATGGACAATTTGAGGTAGCGCTCAGGCTTCCATTGCACCCAGACGCAAAGCGGCTCTTCGCTGAACAAAAGGCTTGGATTGAGCATCACGTCAAACCCGCGATATTTCGGGCTAGACATGATCTCAAGACTGGTGATATCGGTAAATCGAGGGCAGAACGTTCGTATCGCCGATGGTGTCTGGCGCAACGGCTTTTCTTGAATCCGATAAACGACCTAGGTCCCTATCTAGCCGGAGCGAGTGACCCGCTCGTGCTTCCGGGCATACGTGCAACGGTGGCTGAAGGTCCTTGGCATCTCGGATTCTTTAACGCAATGAAGCAGGAGTTCGCCAGCGCACGCTACATGGCGTTTGCGGGAACCCATTCTAGAGCAGTACACTTTTCGGATCGGCGCGTGTCCCTCGCAAACACTCTGGATTACCCCGCATATTCATACGCGACCGAGCAGATCAAAACCTCATTTCGGATCGCCTATTCTTTGTTCGATAAGATCGCGTTCTTCCTGAATACATACCTGGCGTTGAACATTCCCGACAAGCTGGTCTCGTTCCGGACGCTGTGGTATGACGACTACAAACGAAAGCGGCTGCGCCCAGCCGTCGTGTCATTGCCGTACTCTGCGTTGAAAGCACTCTTCTGGCTAGCCAAAGACTTTTACGAGGAAGCCTCTGGCTTACCCGCCTCGTTGGAACCTGAGGCGCGCCAGCTTGCCGCCACAAGAAACCACCTGGAACACAAATACCTCAAGGTTCATCTCCCGGAGTGGCGTGGAGTGGCCCCACTCGACGATTTGACTGTACAGTCGCTTGCCGATAGGTTGGCATTTTCCGTGCGTCGCGATGACTTCGTCGACAAGACCGTTCGGCTATTGCAGCTGGTGCGATCAGCCCTACTATACCTGGCATGCACAGTTCACCAGCAAGAAACCCTTAGCACCAAAATACGGAAGGCTCGCTCTGTGCCGATCGTGTTAGATGAGTGGCGCGATGATTGGAAATATTAGCATCTATGACCGCGTATCGATTGGTCCAGACCTGACCTTGTGGAGACCGGGCCTTCATCGTTCGCTTTCGAGAGTCACACACACCGGCGACATATTCTTGCAAACTAGACGGTTGATCGACGGCGTCCCCGGCAATCTAGTCTCGCTTTGAAGTCTTGGGCCTTCGCCCTTTCGGCCTCTCAGCAGGAGGCCTGGCCATCGCCGTCGCTAGGACTCTCAGTGTGGCTTGTGTAAGGACTAGCGCATATTCAGCGTCCCTGCGATCTACTTGAACATACTCCTTTCCAGCTTCATGACGGCCCAGGTGGAAGTACTGGCATAGCTGATGTATTAAGAGAGCAATGCGATGCCGCTTGGTTGGATCTTCGACGCCGTCAAGCAACTTCTCGAATGCCTGCTGATCTGGATTCAAAAAATCCTGGCTGCTCGCCAAGAATTCGAACGCCTTATAGCAACTGGCGATTGTTTCGGCGTCTCGGGCGTCGCCAAAGTGTTTCCAGGCCTCGGTCAGATGATCGAGCGCCCGCTTGAAGTCGCTTCTGGCCGGTACCCCGCGTAACGGAACCTCAATCAGAAAATAGTCGCCCCACCCTAGCTCCTTCAGAACCCCTAGCCAGTCCGACCGCGCAACCTTGTATGTAAGAAATCCATTGGACGTACTATCGTCTTGAACACTGTTTGTTACGTATGCTTGAGCGCCGGGCTGCTGGGGTTGTGGAAGATGAGCCGCCCGATAGAACAGCTTTAGGAAGAAGTAGAGATCACGCCCGCGACGGCGGTCCTCCACTGCCTGCTGATGATAGTGCGCCATGGGGAGAAAGACGTCCCACCGGTCTTGTTGTTTATGTCCAAAGTCCCCGAACCACTGGACTGAGCCATAGCCCAGAAAATCTGCATTTTCAATGAACTGCGAATGACCAAAGCAGACCTCGGCAGTCACGGAAAGGACGCTACCGTGCCACTGGTCCCGATTCGCCACATTCACGAGGAACCTCAGCCGGGGAATTCCTTTATGCTCGGGCAGGATTGTTGTGACGCGTCCGATGAGGGTCATGACTACAGAGTACCACCCGGGCCGGCCCCCGCTGCTGTTGGTGACCAGCATTGGCACCCGAAACCGCTAGAGTTCCGAGTCAAGTTCTCCTTAGAAACCAGGCGAATCTTCGACACGGAAAGCGGTCGAAGGGGGCACACTGGTTGACAAAATCCCACACCGTGTTAAACTATTAGTGGGCCTAGTGAGGCCTCCCTTTAAGCACGTAATCCTGAATCTTATGAATACCAAGCGAACACACATCGTCATCCCGCAGCAATTGGTCGCGGAGATCGACACCCTGGTCGGCAAACGCAGCCGCAGTACCTTCCTCACCCAGGCGGCCGAGAAGGAGTTGATGCGCCTGCGCCAGATCAAGGCATTGGAAGGCGCCGCCGGGGCATGGAAGGACAAAGACCATCCCGAGCTCAAGCAGGGGGCGGCCAAGTGGGTGAAGAAACTGCGCCGCGAATACGACCAGCGTTTTGAAAAAGTAACCGCCCGCTGATTATGGCGACCTTCCTGCTCGACACCAGCGTTATCATTGACGCCCTCAACAACAGGCGTGGCCGCCCGGCCTTTCTGCTGGAGTTGGTTAAGGCCGGCCATGTTCTGGCCTGCTGCCCCATCAATATCACCGAGGTCTACGCCGGCATGCGTCCCAAGGAAGAAGCCGCCACCGAAGAACTGTTTGCCAGCCTACAGCACTTCCCCATAGCGCCACCAGCCGCTCGTTTGGCTGGCGAGCTTAAGCGCGAGTACGCCCGGAAGGGCACTACCCTAAACCTCGGCGACGTGATCATCGCCGCTGTGGCCATGCACTATGAGCTGACCCTGCTTACGGACAACGTCAAGGACTTCCCGATGAAGGAGTTATCGCTCCATCCACTACCGAGTCCTTCTTAAGATATTCAACTATTTGGGATTCGAGGCCAAAAACACTCGCCACAATAGCGCCAAACACGGTAACGGTGCGTACCGGGGTCTTATGAAGTATGCCACCGATTCGTGTGTTCCGGTTCCTGAGGAACTACGGGTAGTGCAGGTTCGCGCCAGGCAAACGGGCGCAAACAAGCTGAGCCCAGCCAAAATCAACAAGATTGTGGCGGCGGTTCGAAGCAACCGCAAACCCTCAAAGCGCTGGTGATTTCGTCCTTATAAACCAGCCAAATCTTCAACACGCTTTTTGACCGAATCAGTGGATGACACGCGTCATGTACCCGGCGTAGTTTGCTTGTTGGTCAGTAATCTCGTCCGGGAAAAGGTTGCTTTGACTGTAATTCGCGAGCGCAAGCGGTTTTAAGATGGATAAGATCCGGCCCAGCGCAGTTTGGGCGCTGCTGGTGTCAGTAAATGGACCGACGAAGATGTCTGTCGCCCACGACGTCACCTGTTCGGGAACGACCGCGCCATTTCTGAAGCTGCCTGTCACCGCTTGAAATCCAGCAGTTGCCAGCGGATTGAGTGTATCTTTTTGCCAGTCGTCCCATGCGCATGCGTGGCATCGTTGGACGATTATGTAATAAGAACTCGCGACTGGCGGTGAACTGCTGCTTGGGCTGGCCACTGAGCAAGTCACTGTTAAATTACTATTTCGAAGACTGTCAAGTATTTCAATGTTAGCAGAAGGCGGTACGAATTGGATTCTGTTGCCAGTTGAGCTGAGGTAATTAATTAGACCGTAGCCTTGCGGGCATTGCACAAAGAGAATGTCCTTGATACTGTTAAAACTGACTAGAGCGTACTGTTCAACGCCGTCGCGATTCAAAGCAGTAGTTTGTCCGTTCATGGTCAGAAGACCGGAAACACTGCCGTTGACCGCATTTACGGCGAGCGTAAAAGATGGCGGAGCCTGAACATTTTGTTGTAGCGTCGGCGTTGTAGGCGACACAGCCGGAGGCTGATTGAACGAGGCCTGCTGAGCTTGCTGAAAAAGAGGTCGTCCTGCGTGTTGGATCTTATAGACCCCGAAACCGATGCCGCCCAACATAACTACAAGCACGATCAACCGCGTCACGATGTCTGAGGCGGTTTTTTTGGCCTGGAAGAGGCCCGCGAGCGCTTGAATCGGGATCATCAGGACGCCAAACTCAAGCCGGACGCCGAGACCAAGAAGCAGGCATAGGAACCAGAAAAAGGCCTTAGCCGGCCAGAGTGCCACGCCTGATGTCCCGGAGGTTGTGTATTTGGCGTACTTGCGGCCGAGCGAGAAACCCGCACGAATTTGCATCAGCGTATAGGTGACCGAGCCGGCGTACCAGGAATGGCCGCAGATGGGGTCCGTGAGCCGGCCTAAAAACTTCCATTCAAACCAATCCAGCGCGCCGCAGTGCGGACACACGGTCTTGATGGCGACCTTATCGTCAAACGGGTTGACGTCTGCGGCTGGTTTTCGGACTGGCGCTTGAGATGAGGGGAGCTTGAATTCACTCCCGGCTGCGCCGTCGCGGTAGCCAGCAGCGTAGTGCCCCCCAGGATCATCCTTCATCAATCCGAAGAGGGCCTCGGCCGCGTGCCCAGCAAGGTTGTCCTTGCTGCCATTTTTATACCCCTCGCGATAAGTCTCATCCGGTGTCGGCATTAGGAACCTCCGTAACCGGCTTATAATAACACCCGAAACTGCTGAAATGTAAACCGGTTCCGGTCCCGGGCCGCTCCCGCTGGAGGCCAAATGGCGGCCCTCTGTCATCCCGCCATTGTGGCGGAAGGTCAGACGGCCTACGCAAATCTGTGGATAACTCGGCCGGCCCTCCGAAACCGGGCCTTTCCTCAGTCAAGTTAACCTCGGAAAGCAGGCGGTCTGTCAACAAGGGTCCTTAAAATAGCAACCGATCCCTGGGCACTTCAACACTGCTTCGCCCGAATCAAGAAGGGAAGATTTAGGTTACGCTTAAGCTGTTTTTGGCGCCTTTCCCTGATTTGACTTATTGCTAAGAGTATTTTATGCTTTTGACAGCAACAGGCACCTAGCTATTCAGACACAAAAACCACACTCATTTTAAACTAACGGCTCTGCCAATGAGGCATTCTTGGCACAAACCAGCAGGCAAAACATGCGCGGTGATTTCCATCGCTGCTTTGCTGTTGGCAAGCCAAACAGTCTCTGCCACCAACAACACCTCCATTACCACCGACACCAATGTCCAACTGACCGGCTCCGGTTTGACGGTGACTCTGGCAGCCGGCAGTACCTTGGTCAGCTTCTCCGTCGGTTCCACCACGCTGACTTTAAACGTTGATCCCACTTCCAATGTCACGGTCAAGTCAACCAATCTCTACACCCTGACCAACAGCCTCAGCCTGCCCACCTTATGCTCCGGCACCACCTACTCCTACGTCAACTTCACTTCCACCACGACCCAGGCCATAATCGTCACACCAACCACCACCCCGGCTTGCGTTCCCAGCATTACGTCCTTCACCGCTTCTCCCGCTTCCATCACTTCCGGGCAGAGCTCGACGCTGTCCTGGACTGTTACCGGTGCCACTTCCTTAACCCTGGATAACGGCCTGGGTTCGCAGTCCAGCCTGTCCTCCGGCTCGGTCAACGTTTCGCCCACCCAAACCACCACCTATACCTTAACCGCAACCAACAGCATTGGCACCAGCACCCTCCAAACCACGGTCACCGTGAGCAGTTCCGGGGGCGGAGGAGGCGGTGGCGGTGGTGGAGGCGGAGGAGGTGGTGGCAGCGGCGGTGGCGGAGGAGGTGGAGGCTATTACCCCGCGCCCAGCATTACCTCGTTTTATGCCTTTCCCAACAGCATCAGCCCTGGCAGCACCAGCTACCTGTATTGGACCACTTCAAACGCTTCGGCCGTCAGCTTAAACCCACAGGTTAGCACCAGCACTTTAGCGGCGGCTTCCAGCAGCTTGGCCGTCTCTCCTTTGGTTACCACGCTCTACACCTTAACCGCCAGTAATCCGGCCGGGCAAACGACCTCTGCCACGACCACGGTGGCGGTAAGTGGCGGCGGTCCTGGCTCAACCAGCCCTGTAGGTACACCCGCCTACTGCCTGGTCAACCATACCGGCACCTTTTACCTCATTCTAAGCGGCATCCGTCATGGCATCACCGATCCCGGCATGCTTTATTCCTACGGCTACAATTTTTCCAGCGCCATCCCGGACTCGGGCTCATACCAACAACTTCCCACCGGCAGCCTTCTTTCTCCCAATAACGGGGCCTTAGTCAAAACCGCCCAAGATTTCACAGTTTATCTGATTGCCGATGGACAGCGCCACGGCTTTACCTCGGCTTCCGTATTCCTGGCTTTGGGCTTTAAGTGGAGTTCTGTCCGGGTGGTCACCAGTCCCGAACTTAACGCCCTGCCCTTGGGAGCCATCATCTCCAGCGGATCTGCCAGGCACTTGCAGGGGGTTAACGTTACCTCTGGGGGCACGGTTTACTACCTGAGCGACAGTTTCCGCTATCCCTATCCCTCCTTGGCGGCTTACAACTCCTGGAACTTGCCCAATGATTTTTCCATTGTGGTACCCGCCAATGCGGCGGACCTGAGCCTACCGCTGGGCCCTAACGTCACGGCCAGAAGCACTTGCAGCGGTTGAGTTTTACAAATCCTTCCCCTCGCCTCTTGAAGCCAATTTATCCCTTTCTTTAACCATTAACTCTATGTTCATTAAAACCAAAGCTTTATGCGCAACACAAAACTCAAGGGTCTTATTCCCTTTCTGCCGTTCGTCCTAGCATTCTTTTTGGCCCTGCTGCTGTCCTGGCCAAGCTTTAGCTCAGCCACCCTGACGGTGAGCAACACCGGCCTGCAAGGCGACACCAACATCACCTTGGACACCAATGGCAGCTTAGGCGTCGGCACCGCCTCGGCCACGGCCATTACCATCGGGCAAGCGGCCCTGAACGTCTCTATTCCCGGCAGCCTGACGGTCAGCTCGGCTACCACCACCGTCAACAACCTCCATGTCACCGGCTCCTGCCTGGGATGCGGGCTTTTCTCCGGCATCACCGCCATCAACGGCCTTTCCAACGCCACGACCTCACTGGTGGCCGGGAGCAACATAACCATCGCCACCAGCTCTCCCAACGTCATCACGATTTCGGCTTCTGGCGGCAGCGGCAGCACGACTCCTGGTGGCTCCAATACTCAACTGCAATTCAACAGTTCCGGAGCCTTCGGAGCTTCGGCTAATCTCACCTGGCTGTCTCCCGCCCTGACCATTGGCCAATCGGGGACGACTACGGGCCAACTCAAACTGGCTGGCGGTACTTCGGGCGCTGTGACTGTACAGGCCTCCAGCACGGCCGGCACTTGGACCTTAACCCTGCGAACATCAGCCGGTACCTCCGGCTACGTCCTCTCCACCGACGGCTCCGGCAATACTTCCTGGATTGCCCAGAGCGGCGGCGGCAGTCTGAACATTGACGGTTTGACGAATTCCACCTTCAACTTCACGGCCTCTGGCACTGGCCTTAGCATAGCCACCACCAGCCCCAATACTGTCGCCTACACGTGGACCAATCCTGGCTATGTTTTGTCTTCCACCAACAATTCCTGGTCAGGCCAGCAGACCTTTAACGCTACCACTACCTTTAACGGTGCGATTGTGGAAAATACCAGCGGAGCCGGCTCAGTGCAGCTGGCTGAAGGCACTTGTCCTGCAGCCGTATCTGGCTACGATATCCTCTGCGCCAATTCCTCCCACGCCTTGCAATTGTCCTTAAATGGCGGCTCCTTCCTGGCTGTTCCTCAACTTTCCGGTGACCTTGGCAATACAGCAGCCGCACCGAAAGTGGTTGGCCTGCAAGGCATACCCGTTTCAAGTACCACCCCGACCACGAACCAGGTTTTGGCTTATAACGGGAGCGTTTGGGCACCCGCAAATGCCGGTAGCGGCATCACCGCCATCAATGGATTAACTAATGCCACCACTTCAATTCTCGCCGGATCAGGCATCTCCATCGCTACAAGCTCGCCAAACATCATCACCATCACCGCTACCGGAGGCGGTGCATCGAGCACTTGGTCGGGAATCACCAATCCCACTGGCAACCTGTCGCTAAACATGGGGAATTTCACCACCACCTTCACCGTCGGCGCGACTACCACTAACCCTTTCCTCATCCAGGACACGACCGGCAACACCGGCACAGGCCCACTCCTCCAAGTCAGCACCGTCGGCACTTCAGTCGCGCTTCCTGTCAAGTTCACCGCCCAAGGCACTTCCAACGGGGTCCAAATGAACGCCTCAGGCACGCTCGCCGTGATCGGGACAGGCAACATCAACGCCACACAGCTCCAGGGAATCGCCGTCTCGACCACCACCCCGACCACAAACCAGGTTCTTACATACAATGGCACCAGCTGGGCGCCCGCTAACGCGTCGAGCACAGGTGGCGGCTCTTCAGTGAGTGTAAACGGTGGCTCCACAATATCGAGTCCAAATTTCAGCAGCAGCACTCCCTCGGCTCCATCAGGCTCATCAAATATTACCTTCCAGCAGAGCGGCAACAATGTATCCGCATATGTCCCAACCGAAGGTCTTTACCTATCAGGTACCTGCTCCGGAGCCGAGGCAGGCGCCGGTACCTGGGGAGTGATAGGACTAGGGCTAAATCCCCAAAGCGGCGCCTGCACGAGCTCCTGGTCGGCAAATTACTTTAATATCGTAACTCACATCTGCACGCTACGTAACCTCTATTTTGTCAGTGGGACTGCCGGCGCTAGCGCAAGTGATTTAGCTGTGACGGTATGGACTGCACCTTCAGGAGGAACACTGGCTTCAACAACTGTAACGTGTATTGCCGGTACCGGCAAATCCTGCAACGACACTACTCATACCCTGTCGTTGTCAGCAGGCAGCATGGTCAGCGTGCAGATCGTTACAGTTGCAAGTTCGACGGGCGCTAACTTCTCAGTTGGTATGGAGTGTGATTAAAAACAGATAGTACGCATATACTGCATGAATCTGCTAACTTATCTTGGGTGGATAGTATTGATATCACTACACCTGTCGCCATAACTCCTTCTCAAACCATTATGCGTTATTTACGTAACAGAGTCTTCTCATCACTCGGCGCAGTCGTAGCCACTGTGTCTGTGTTGATTATTACTAGCTTTGTCAGCGGTCCGCTCGCACAGGCAGGGTCGGACATCTATATTGCCCAGAGCGCCACCGGCCTCGCGAACGGCGCCGACTGCGCTGATGCCTATGCCTTGTCGTTCTTTAATAGTTCATCCAACTGGGCCTCGACACCGACTTCGGGCAAGATTGGTCCTGGAACCACGGTGCATTTGTGCGGGACGTTCACAGCAACTGCAGGAACAAGCAGCTATCTGATGTTCCAAGGCAGCGGAATGAGTGGAAGCCCGATCACGTTGGTCTTCGAGCCCGGAGCGGTTTTGACTGCGACATACTGGTCAGGTCCAGTCATCAACCTCGAAGCTCAAAGCTACATTACGGTAAACGGCGGCACAAATGGAACGATTCAGGCTACTGCGAACGGCACGAACTTGGCCAACCAGCAAGACAATGGGGAGTGCGTAGCCAGTCAAGCTGCGAATGCAACTAATGTGATTGTAGAGAATTTGACCTGTGCGGACCTATATATCGACGCCGCAGTTTCGGATAACGGTGGCGAGGACACCTATGGTATCGACATTTGGGGGACGAGCAACCTGGTTATCCAAAACAACACCATCCACGACGTAAAGTGGGGCATTCGCAATTCTTACTCAACAGGTTCTACCTACTCGAATCTTACAGTTACCGGAAACACCATCTACAACATCGATCACGGGTGGTTTGGCACGGATAGCAGCAATTCAGGCACGGCCACGATGTCGGGATGGTACATTTACAACAACATCGTCCATGACTTTCAGAATTGGGATAACACCGCAGACAATAACCATCATGACGGATTTCACCTGAATACAAACAGTGCATCGTCCAACTTCACAAATTTCTACCTGTACGACAATTATATATATGGGACGATTGGCTCCTTTGCAAATTCACTCTTTTACAGCTATCCTGAAAGTGTGGCATCTGAATCAAATATCTGGGTGTTCAACAACGTGTTTGTCAATAGTTCACCTACTTACTGCATGGCCAATGGGTTTGTGGCGTTGGCGGGCGTGGGCACCCAGTATGTCATCGACAACACATTCATAAGTCTGCACACGTCTTGCACTGAATACAGTGGACAGCAAGAAGCAGGCTATATCTCTGGCTATGGCAGTACGGGGATAACCGCCGAAAACAACATCTTCATCAACACCACGGCCAACGCCTTGCAGTTCACGCCATCGGTGGGCACGATCACGGCGACCGATTACAATGACTTTTATGAGAATTCGTCATGGGAATATAATGCCAATTACTACTCCACTTTAGCCGCATGGCAGGGTGCCCATTCGTCCCCGGTGTTCGACGCTCACAGCATCACCACCAACCCCAACCTGACCGGAAGCTATGCACCCAATTCGGGTTCCCCGGTGATTGGCGCTGGCATAAACCTGTATAGCATTTGCAATGGCCAGCCGAACCCAGGCATCGGCGCGTTGTGCTATGACAAGGGCGGCGCAGCACGTCCGTCGTCTGGTGCATGGGACATGGGTGCTTACAAATATACCATCTCAGGAAACGGTACCCAGAGCCTCATCGTGGGCGGTGGAGCTGTGATCCTCGGGTTGGCGCTGCTGTGGTGAGCGTGAATCTCCTAGCGCCGGGAGCAGGGATTCAGAGCCGAAAGGCCGCGGGGACGCCAGGAAGGCTCCTACCCCGGCCTGTGCTGACGGGAAAGCAGTTCAAGAACTGTGGGCGCAAAAGTCTGCTGACCGCCTCGGTGGCCGCCGTGGAATTATGAGGGAACACGAGTGGCGGGCCTCTGTCATCCCGCAACTGTAGCGGAACGTCAGAGGGCCTGCTTGTGTGAATTGGATGCCCCACCAGAAGCTTTTAGGCGGCCCAAAATGTCCACATACGAAAAGTTGGGAATGGCCCAGTTGATCTGGCTCGGCTCAAATACGCCGTTGTCCCAAGGGCAGCGGTACACATTACCGTTCAGGCTCTTGACCCAGAAGCGACGGAAATTCCAGAATTTAATGGCCAATGGACCGGTTCTGGGGCCGCGCCAGTACTGAAGCGTTCTGTCGGACGGCAGGAGAAAGCCTTCGCAATCCCAGGAGTCCGGCGTTATTGCTCCGGGTGGCAGCACATAAGGAGATGTGTCGAAAATGGACCGCTCCTGATCGTGCTTCGGCCCGTAGACGATCAGGTATTCCTCAGTTTGATTCGTGCACTGGCCCCAGCCGCGTCCATGGAGAATTCGGTATGTAGGCCTGAGGAGGTCCCCGTAATCCAGATCGAACAACTGCATATCTTCCGGTCGGCACTTCATGTAGAGCGCTCGGCAGTCGAACACCGATCATAACTCCGCGCCCCAGGGCCGCGACATGGCAGTTTCTACCAATTTGACTTTTAACCCGCGTACGGTATGATTGCGTATACCAAACTGATCATTTACAAACAGACCGACTCTGCCCAAGAAAACCCAAAAAGTCGAGAGGAACACCTCCTTTCTAAGGATAATTTGACATGCTAGACCACTTCTCGAAGTGTCTGTCAAGTCACATCCAAAGGTCGAGCTCATGGCCCAACGCCGCCCCTAAAAAGGTGGTTGTCTGGCCCGTGAGCCGAATACTCTACGATTGACGTAACGGTTTTGTACCTTTTTGATCACTTTAAGCTGTCAAAAGCTTCGACAATCAAAAAGGCCCTTCTTGAGGCGGACGCGAGTCTGTATCGAAAGGGCCTTTTTGTATGCCCGAAAAAGATTTCGAGATCGCCAAGCTCTCAGCCATGGTCGAGCCATTCTTCGACTACGCCCGCGCCGAGCTGTGCTTGGCCGAGCAAACCATTTCCAAGTATCGCGATTGCCTCCGCCAGGTCGTGCGGGTTCTGGGCGACCGCCCAGTGGCCGAGTACCAGCAGCCGGAGGTCCTGCGCCTTAAGGCCGACATGGTGGGCCGCCACTTAAGCGTGGGCCGGCAAGTTTCCATCCTGGCGGCGTTCAAGCGTCTACTGTCCTACGCCCGCAGCCAGCGCGGTCTACCTTGCCTCGATCCTGCGGACATCAGTTTCCCAAAGCGCCCCCGCCGAGAGGTCGGCTTCCTTACGCCCATCGAGGTCGAGCGGTTTGTGGAGTCCATTAGGCTCTACAACGCCGATGGAGGAATCATAATGGCGGGTCTGCGTTTCCGAACGCTGGCCGAGGCGCTGCTCGGCAGTGCCATGCGCATCTCCGAGGTGCTCTCCCTTGATCGCACCAGCATCGACTTCGCCGCCCGCGAGGCACGGATTATCGGCAAGGGCAATAAGGAGCGGACGGTTTTCTTCACGGTACGGGCGCTTGAGTGGGTGCAGCGCTATCTTGAGGCGCGCAGCGATACCCATCCGGCATTGTTCGTGACGCAAACCGGCGACGCGCGCCTCAGCCGTCCCGACATTTGGCGACCATTCGCTCGCTGCGCCAAGCTAGCCGGTCTGGCTAAACGGGTGACGCCTCACCTGCTGAGGCACACTGCCGCAACCCAGTTGCTATTTAACGGCTGCCCCGTGGGCCATATCAAAGAGATTCTGGGGCACGAGCGGCTGGAGACCACGTGCCGCTACTATTTGGGTCTGGACCGCAGGGCAGCCAAAGCTGCGCTTCATCGCTTCCTTGTATACGAGCCGTCTCCTCATCCTGAGGAGACCAGCCATGGACCCGGCAGCGTTCCAGTACCTGCCGCAGTGCCTTCTTGTCTACTCCCAGGTAGTAACGCGCCGTCGTTTGAATATCCTGGTGCCCTGCCAACTCCTTGATAAAAGTGATGTCGGCACCGCGATGCAGAAGCGAAGTGCAAAAAGTGTGCCGCAGCAAATGCGGGGTGAGTTTCTTGGTGATGCCGGTTTTGCTGCGGAGCCTCAGAAACAACTTGGACATGTCGTTGCGCGTCAGCCGCCGCGGCTGCTTGCCGGTGGTAATGAAAAGTGCCGGATGGGTGTCCTTGCGAAACCTTAGGAACCGGCACATCCAGCCCCGGCAGCGCGGCGAGATAAAAACGGTGCGGGGCTTGTTGCCCTTGCCAACGATCTCGACCTCGCCCGAGAGGGCTTCTGCCGCGTTGCGGTTTAGCGATAACGCCTCGGAGATGCGCATACCCGTGGACAGGAGAACCTCCAGCAGTACTCGCAGGCGCAGACCGGTGAAGTGGTGAGCCGACACGACCAGCAGTAGTCGGTTGACCTCCTCATCGGTTAAGAATTCCACGCGGCGCTGAGGCCGTCGCGGCAGCCTAATTTCCGCCGCGTCCATCACGGCCAGTTTCAGGACGCTCCTGCAGAACTTTAGGAACAATTTCAAGACCACCAGCAGGCTGTACTGGCGGGCAATGCTCAAACGTCGGTCCACCATGGCCCGGCGAAACTCCAGAATGTCCATGATCGACAGGCTCTCCACTTCTCTTGGGCCGAAGGCCGGCAGAATCCAGGAGCGGAAACAATCCTTGATCTTGGTTTGCGTTTCTCGGGCATACATTCGGTCCACTCGGGCATAGGTGAAGAAAGCGTCGGCTGCGTGGGATGTTTGCATAGGTAAGGGCAGCATAGCCGATTACCGTAATTTGCAAAGACGGGAAAACTTGGCACTCTTGCCATGGTTGAGCAAGAGCACCTTGGGTTTTCCCGTCTTTACTTTATCTCCTGCCAGCGCCATCATCTGCCCCATGTTCAAGCTCAGTGTTGTCGCTGAATTCATGGCGGAACTTTTGCGAACTCTCCTTGTGGGTGAGTCTGTTGAACGTGCCCGCAGCATCCGTGTGCCGCGCCGACTGCGCGGCATGAAGCACATTCACCGCCACATTCACCGCCAGTGCCGACGGCGGCTTTTTGACAAGTTATCCACATCAGACTAGCCTTGTGTGGTACATCTGCCAAGTTTTCCCTACTTTGCAAAGTTCGCGAAATTGCTACAGTGACTTTGGCTAAATAATAAACGTCACTATGCAAGGAAACAAACAACAACATCAAAACATGCTCGATCATTTCAGAAGGAGGATGGGCTTTACCGCTGCGCATGTCGCCCGCTTGCTCGGGCAGCAGGACAGCTCCGCCGTGTCGGACTACGAACGCGGCGTACACACGCCGTCACTGGTCAACGCATTGCGCCTTGGGATCATTCTGCGCGTGCCGGTTGAGTTCTTGTTTCCGGCCCTTTACGACGGGTTGCGAAACGACATCCGGGCGGAGGAAGAGCGGCTGTCCGTGCCTGAGCAGCAAATGCTGTTCTGATCTGGCTTTTTTATCATTAGCAAAATACGATGACAAATATTCTCGATCAGGTAGCCAGGAGTTCCTCCTCCGCCCGATACAGCCAGTTTGAGCCAAGCCACCAGCGGGAGTATTTTGCTTTGCGGCTGGCCCAGAAGCTCGACGATGCCGAAGCGGCCCGCCACTATGCGGAACTCGTGGAACATTACTCCGAGGCGCAACTTCTGACAGCCTACCGCCGCGCCAGAGCTGCTGGCGCCCTCACCGATCCAGCACGCAGCTTTCACCAGGAGCTCAAAAGGCTGGAGGGCCGAGCAGGCGACGATCCGCCCATGCAGCCTTTGGCTGCTATTCGCATTGAGCGCAGGGCGGTTGCTGTCGCAATTCTGGATGGCGAGCATTTGGCCGCGCCTCCGCAGGTCCGGCAGCTTTCCTCCAATAGCGACAAAGCTCTTAACAGCGCCGCCTCGTTCATCAGCCGCCTGCTGGAGAAGTACCCACTGGGCAGGGCGGCTCTTGAAACCGTGCCTCATGGCACCGAGGTCCTTCGAGGTGATCTGATGGCAATCATTTCTCGCGTCCTGATTGAACGGGGTATCAGCATTTGGGAGGTGTCAAAGCTCGATGTCCTGGCATCGTTCGGATATCCCTGCCCGCGCTTCCGCAATCAAGTCCGCAAAGTCATATCCTCGATCTGGCCCGGCGTGAACGGCAACTTCGGATCTCCTCTTATCAAGGACGCCCTAGCTCTCGGCCTGTACTGCCAGGTCGAATACCTCTTTAATTTTTAATCGACAATTTCATGGTTGGGCCCCTCGCCTACATCGGCGGCAAGAATCGTCTTGCCGCCAAAATTATTGCGCTGCTACCCGAGCATTCTACCTACGTGGAACCCTTTGCCGGCGGCGCCCAGGTGTTTTTTCACAAGCGGCCATCCGAGGTTGAAGTGCTCAACGACCTGGACGGGGAGATCGTTAACCTCTTGCGGGTCTGCCAGTGGCACCATGAAGAGCTGATCCGATATTTGAGATTCACCGTAGCCAGCCGCTCCTGGTTTAATCTGCTCGCCAAAACTGACCCAAGGACGCTTACCGACATTCAGCGGGCCGGACGGTTTTTCTACCTCCAGAAGAACTGCTTCGGCGGTCTGGTGGTCAAGCAGCATTTCCACTATGCCGTGGTACAAGCTCCCAATTTCAACCCGCAGCGTTTGCCCGCTGTGATTGCCAAAACGCACGAGCGCCTCCAGCGCGTTCAGATCGAATCCCTGCCCTACCAGGAAATTCTGGAACGGTACGACCGTCCCGCTACCTGCTTCTACCTGGACCCGCCGTACTGGCGACGGAAGTTTTACCGCCACAATTTCAGCGACGAGGATTTCGCTCAGCTCGAACAACGCCTGCACAAAATCCGCGGCCGGTTTCTGCTCTCCTTGGACGATCATCCCGAGGTGCGAAAGCTGTTCGGCGGCTGGCGTGTTACCCCCATCCAGATCGTCTACACGGCGCGCCGCCACCCCAGGCAGCGGTACGGCGAAGTGCTCATCAGCAATTACGACCTGCAGGACCAATAACGAGCGGCAGTGACAGAGTGCGTAGTGCCAAAACGCTGCGCACGGCGTTTCAAGATCCTTTATTTGCACTCCTTCATGAACGATTATGAATTCCGAGGCTTGCCACGATCCGGGCTTGCGCCAAATCGCATCTACTACGGCGATTGTCTTGAGGGCATGAAGCTGCTTCCTGCCTACAGCGTGGATATGATTCTCTCCGATCCGCCCTACGGCGTCACCGCCAACGCCTGGGACTCGGTCATTAACATGGACCGGCTGTGGAGCGAATACAAGCGGGTCATCAAGCCCAAAGGCGCAATCGTGCTGGCCGCCCGGTGTCCCTACGACAAGGTGCTCGGCATGAGCAACCTCCCGTGGCTCCGGTACGAGTGGATCTGGGAGAAGTCGCGGGCCACGGGATTCTTGGATGCCAAGCGCATGCCGCTACGGGCGCATGAGAACATCCTGGTATTCTGCGACCGCTCGCCGCCCTACCATCCGCAGTTTGAAAAAGGCCAGCCGTACAAGAGCACTCGCCGGGCCCGCTATGACGCCAACACCGGCAAGCACCTCCATGCCGCCGTCTCTGAGAATCCTGGCGTCCGATGTCCCCGCAGCGTGCTGCATGTGGCGTCCGAGTCCAACACCATACACCACACCCAAAAGCCTCTGGCGCTATTTGAATACCTGATCAAAACCTACACCAATCCCGGCGAGTTGGTGCTTGACAGTTGTATGGGATCGGGCACGACGGCCATCGCCTGCTTAAACACGGGCCGCAATTTCGTCGGTTTTGAACTCGATCCTCAGTGTTTCGCCGCTGCCCAGCATCGCCTACAGACCCACCGGTGCTTGCTTAAGCCGTCCGACGAGGCCGCCACCGGGTAGAGCGACAATAAAGATGGCGGCGCAGTTTTAGTCGAGTCCGCGCCTGATGAGCAAAGAGGCATGCCCAATTCCGAGACGCACAAAACCGGTGACCTCACATCAGATCTGCTGGAACTGCGTTTCATCATTGATTGGCTTATGAGTGTCGGCGTTTCCTCGCCCAGGCTGGCGGGCTTGTTTAAGACCAGCCCGGAGAACATCAGGCGGCTGAAATATTTCGCCGCGCGGCAATTGGAGCCGTCGCTGATCACATTCGTACCGGATTTGGAAATGGTTTCCGCTACGGCCATGCATGGCGGTGTCGGCATCCGCTCACACAGAGAGATCCTGCGTCGGTCGGAAAGACCCAGTTCGACGCTGCCCTGGCTGGAGGAGCAAGTCGAAGCGCGATTTGAATCCCACAGACAGCAATACCGCTTTCTCGACGGAGCCAGAAGTCTGCTTCAGCTTAAGCAAAAACTCGGACATATGTCAGAGGCCCGCCGAATCGCTCTAGCCGGAATTTTGGAGCAGAAAATCTCCTGGTTTCTGGTGCATAGCGGCTTTACCCGTTCCGCTGTCAGCCATGCCAGCTTATCCCTCTGGCTGCTGCAGACAGCCTACTACCGCCTTGACCGCAGAGACGACGTGCGTGAGTTCATAAAATCCGCGTTGATCGCTTCCCATGGCAACCTGCTCGCTGGTCGCCCCGCAGCTTCTCTGCCTATTCTCGACATTATCCGTCACGCCGCGCAAACCATTGGCGCTCCGCTCGGATCGGATTATTACCGCCAGCGCGGCGTGGCCCTGTTCCAGCTTGGCAACCGGTATGATGACAAAACCAAGAAATGCTTTGAGCAGTCGGAGCAGCAGATGAGGCGCCTTGGAGAAGCTGGCAGCGAGGCTCAAGCCCTCATGACCGGGACCCGCCACACCAACCTGCTTGGTAGACCTGATTGGGATGGGGCACTGAAGGTCTTAGAGATTGTCCAAACCACATTCTCCGCAGACAGCCTGGAGGCGTCCATGACCCGGCATTGGGCCGCGGCCTGTGGCTTCCTCACCGATGACAACAAAGTCCAGCAGCGGGCCAGCGAGCTGCTTCAGGACAATCAGGCCACGGCAGCCCGCTTCGGTCATCAAGCCACAATTTCAAAACTTCTCTCCATGACGCCCGAACTGGGCTTGCCTAAGGGTCTTCAGGCCGTTTGGGTCCGCAAGAGCCTGTACCAAAATGCCTTTCGGTGCAAGTAGTTAGCAGAACCGTTACGAATTCCCACCCGGATGCTAGTTCCCTAAATCTTTTACATCGCCGAGGCTAAGGACTGTTAGGCGCAGCCCTTATGTCACTGGATGATTTGGAAAGTTTCAGATTCAAAACCTGCCGGGACCTGTACGGCGGCGTGCAGCCGATCAGCACCGGACGACGCAACGGCAGGCCTGCGATTTTCTTCTCCCCGAACATAGCCGAACCAACCGCCCCTCCAGGCCCCGCGCCGGATCTCCGGGAGCAGGAACGGCTATACGTCAACCTGACTGCGATAGAGCGACAGACCTGGCGCAAGATCCTCAGCGCCCAGCCCATCGCCAGCATCGCCAAGGAAGAGGGCACCTCCCGCGCCGCCATCTACGCCCGCATCGAGGGCAACGGCAAAGGCCAGGGAGGCATGATCGCCAAGAATTTCTGGGTGCTTCTTTGGTGGCTCATGCGAAGGCGCGCTGAGCGCCAAACCAGGAGGTAACACTTTATGAATTCATTTTTTGAACAACTGTTCGCATACGTTTGGAACCGGCTGGTCGCAAAACCGGCCCACCCTACCAATCCCAACTCTTTGAGCTTGGGCTCACTGGTGATCGACCAAAAGGCAACTGGCAGCCGCATGATCATCCCGTACGCCAAGCGGGCTGAGCACATGGCCATTTTGGGGCGGACCGGCACGGGAAAAAGTTCACTGCTGCGCTATCTGGCTTCGCAAGATATTAACTGCGGCCGCGGATTTGTTTTTTTCGACCTCCATGGGGACGCGACTCCGGTGCTGCTCCAGCTTCTCGCCCGACAGGAGCAGATCGCACGGACCGATTTGAGCACCAAGGTAATCGTCATTGAGCCTGCCGACGCGGAGGTTTCAGTCGGCCTCAACGTGCTTGACGCCGCGGGAAGCCAGCACAGCTTCGTCCAGATCGCGGAGTTCGCCCAGCTTCTGAAGCAGCGCTGGCATTTGGATTCCTTCGGCGCCCGCACCGAGGAACTGCTTAGAAACAGTTTGCTGCTGCTGGCCGAGAACCGGATGACGCTTTTAGAACTGCCCCCTCTTTTGACCGACGAGGCCTTCCGGGCACGCTGCCTCAGGGCGGCTGCCAATTCCGAAGCGCGCGATTACTTTGCGGCTCGCTACAACGCCGCCAGCGAAGGGATGCAGAACATGTTCCGCGATGCCGTGCTGAACAAGGTCTCTGTCTTTACTGCCGATCCGCATTTCCGGCACATCCTCGGCCAGCAGCGCTCCACCTTCTCTTTGATTAATGCCATCGACAGGGGCTACTGGATAATCCTCAACCTCGACAAAGGCCGCCTCGGCGAGCACGCCGCGACCCTGGGCAGCCTGCTTCTGACCAAGTTAAAGAACGCCTTGTTCGCCCGGCGTCGGCGGCAGCTCTTCACGCTCTACTGCGATGAGATCCAAAACCTCGTCGCTTTTGACGGCGCTATCGACACGCTGCTTTCGGAAGCCCGGAAATTCGGCATCGGCGTCATCTCGGCTAACCAGTTCTTGGACCAGTACCCGCCGCAGATGCGCGCCGCCATCATGGCCATCGGCACGCACATCCTGTTTCAGCTTTCCAGCTCAGACGCCGAAAAAATGGCAGCGGCCCTAGATGGTGGCGGACACCTAGCGGAAATCCTCAAGAACCTGCCGCAGCGCCACTTGGTGGTTAAGACCGGCGAGTACCGCTACAGCCGCGTTGTCGTACCGCCATTTGAACCAGCCGACACGGATTACCGGGACCTGCTTGCGCGTTGCCGCGCTCGCTGGGCCAGGCGCCGGGTGGATGTCGAGCGGGAGATCAGGGGCCGCATTCGCCCGGACCAACAACAGCAGACTCGGGAGGCCCTCCATGACTGGCAATAAACGGACGGCGCTGGTGCTGCAACCGCGTGACTTGAGGCTCATGGAGGCGCTCGAAACCATGCGAGTGATTGACCGCCAGCAGGCCAAAGTAGTCGCGGGCTTTAACTCCACTACCCGCGCCAATGCCCGGCTGCTCGGGCTGGCGCGCGCAGGATTCCTCAAGCGTGCCTTTATCGGCAGCCGCCAAGCGGTTTACTGGCTGGCAAGCAAGCCGCTACGGGACCCGAGTCACAAAAGTCGAGACGATGCCGCCGAGCCCGCTGCGCTGTTCCTTAGGCATCAGATGGAGATCAATCGTGCGCACTTGCTGGTGCAGTATAGCGGCATCCCGATTCCCGGCTGGTGGTTTGTCCGCTGGCAGAGCTTTCAAAGGCCGCTGTCAGCTTCCGCGCCGCTGATCCCGGACGGATATTTCGAGGTCGGCTCGGCCCAGGGATATCGCCCGGCGTTTGTCGAGATCGACCTGGGCACCGAGGCCGTGGCCATTGTAGCCAAAAAGGCCAGTCTCTACCTTCAACTGGCGACCTCCGGCGAATTCTCGCAGCTTTTTAGCCGCAGCCAATTCCGGGTGCTGGTCATTACTACGGCAGACCAGCGCCTCAGAAACCTTCGCGAGGCCATTTCAAAACTTACTGACAAGATTTTTTGGTTTGCGACTTTGCCGGTACTTGCGCCCGAAAACTTCTGGTCTCCGGCCTGGCTCCGGCCGACCGGCGACAACTTTCAACCACTCTTGTGAGATTTCATCTATGCGATATTGCCACAATTGCCACAAGACAACCACCGGCGACGCGCTGTTCTGCCACTTCTGCGGCTTCACCTACGACGCCAAACTCTGCCCGGCCCGGCACATCAATCCCCGGTGGGCGCAGGTCTGCTCGCAGTGCGGCTCACGCGACCTCAGCACGCCCGCCCCGCGCGTCCCGATCTGGCTCAAGCCGGTGCTGCTGGCGCTGTCGCTTTTGCCCGGCGTCGGCCTGGCGGCGCTGCTGGTGTTTGTTGTTGTTGGTATCTTTCATGCCATTGTTACCAACCAAGTTATTCAAGCCCAGCTTATAGCTTTGCTTCTAATTCTGGCTCTGCTCTGGTGGCTGTACTTACAACTTCCTCACTTCATTCAAAACATGTTCCGATCCCTGTGGCACAAACCAAAAAAAGACAGGCATACCCATTGACACTCGCGGCGAAAACACGGAGGGCGGAGGTCTTGGTTCTACGCACTTTATCCGCAAAAACCCCGGTCAACTCCTCGGGCAGTTTGCCCGCCCGGTTGCCCGCAGGGTTGCCCGAGGAGTTGCCCGCGCCACGTCGGGGCTTTCGGGCTGTCCCAAGGCAAAGCCGCCTGAGCCTTCCCTCGGCGCAACGTGGGCCAAACGTGGGCCAACCAGCGGCCTTTTACGGGCCGCTGGGACCGCCCTTGGATATCCGCCAGGCCGCCGCCGTGATCGGCTGCTCGCCCTGGACCGTACGACAGAAGCTCATCCCCATGGGCCTTCCGTGCGTGCGGTTCGGGGCCAGCGGCAAGTTGATCTTCTACCTGGATCAAGTCGTTCGCTGGATCGAAACCAAACAAAAGGAGGACAAAACCTAAGTGAGCCTGTTTAAACGCGGCAACGTCTGGTGGTCGTACTTTTTCGTGGACGGTGTGCGGCACCAGCAGTCCACTGAGACTGCTAACAAAAAGCAGGCCGAGACCATCGAACAGAAGCTAAAAGAGGAGGTCACGGCCCGGCGCTTTGGGCTGGTCCAGGCCGACCCGCACATGAAATTCGGCGAGCTGGCGGCCAAGTTCATCGCCAGCGGCATCGCCAAAAAGCACCATCTGTACCACTTAAAGTTCCTGCTACCGTTCTTCGCTGAAGTCCCGGTGCTGCGGCTTACCAAGCCTCTGACCGAGGAGTTCCGGCGGAAACGAAAAGCCCAAGCCGTCATCCGGGAAATCAAGGATGCCACGGTCAATCGTGACTTAAGCGTCCTTCGCCATATCCTGTACTGGGCCGTTGACGAGCAGTTGCTGGAGGTTAATCCTTTAGCCCGGCTCAAGATGGCCCGCGAGCGGCGCACCAGGCGTCCGGTGCTCAGCATTGCCGAGGAGCAACTGCTGCTGCCGGCCGCACCGCCGCACCTGCAAGCGATGATCACCGCCGCCCTGGACACGGGCATGCGGCGGGGAGAGATCACCAACCAGATTTGGGAAGACGTAGACTTCGCCCAGCGCGTGTTATTCGTCACCCGTTCAAAGACACCCGAGGGCGAGTCCCGCGAGATACCTCTGACGGCGAGGCTGCTTAGGTGGCTCTCGGAGAACCGCCGCGAGCAGGGGCCCATATTTGGCTATAACGGCGAGCAAGTCCAGTTCGTGAAGCGTTCGTGGAGGACCGCACTCAAACATGCGGGGATCCGGCACGTCCGTTTTCATGATCTTCGGCACACCTTTAATACCCGCCTGATGGAGGCCGGGGTTCTGCAGGAAGTCCGCATGGCCCTGATGGGCCACTCTGCGGGCAGCAAAGTTCACGCAACCTATACCCACATCGAGTTGCCGCAGAAGCGCGACGCCATGCGGAAACTCGAGGCCTGGGTAAACCAGCAACAGCAGCAACTAGAGACAAAGGAGAAAAGAGACGATGCCCGTACCGAAAGGGACCGATCCCAAACCGACCGAAACCAAAGCGCCTCCGGCTCCCAAACCGGAGCGTAAGGTGTGGAAGAAGAAGACCCCCGTCGAGGTGGTCTTGGAACAAGCCGACAAGCTCAAGGCCGAGATTGCCGAGGCCGAGGAAGAGCTGAAGGCCAAAAAGCGGCAGCTTGAGAAATTCGAGCAGGCCAAAAAGCTGTTCGAAGGAGTCTAGCGGTGCCGCTGCTGGACGATCAACTAAGGGCCCGCCTGCCTCCGCTGTATTCGCAGGAGGCCGATCCCGACCCGATCGTTTACGCCAAGTTTTACCTGCCCGGCACCCGCTCGGCCTGGTACGTGATCGAGGGCCAAAGCCAGGGTGAAGATTTCGTGTTCTTCGGCTTCGTGTCAGGCCGAGAGCCCGAGTTCACCCAATTCCGTCTGTCCGATTTGGAGGCCATGCGCAGCCTGATCGGGTTGGAGGTTCAGCGCGACCTAAGTTTTCCTGAAGGTCGGCTAACTGATGTTGTCCCCGCGCCGGAAGACTAATGGCGCACAGCTTAAGAGACCAAGCTTACTCCTTGGTCTCTTTCTTTTGGGAAACTACTTACACCCCTCCGCTTTACTTATATATAGAGGGAGCGGGTAAGTGGCTTCCTCACAAATCTAACCTAAAAAACAAGGAGACAGCTTATCATGAAACATCTGTCAGTAGTGGTGGCCGGCAGCGGCCAGATTCGCGACGTGGAGATCCAGCCCGGCACCACGGCCGGGGATATCCTCCACCAGTTAAACTTGCCGGACTACCTGCTGAGCAAGGGTCCGAACGAACCGTTCTTCGCCGCGGCCGAGTCAGTCTACGACAAGGTCAAGGACGGCGAGAAGATTTTCGCCTCCACCAAAGCCGAGGTCGGCGCACGGGTATGCGCGTAACGGACCTCGGCAACCGGCCTGCCCCCGACTCCCTGCGCCAGCTCTTTGCGCGGGTCGTACGGGGGCACGGCCCCGCAATTCCGGTTCAGCGCCGCCAGATTCCTTACTGGCAGGAGCGGGGCTGGACTCTCAAGGGCCGCACCTATACCGGCAGCTACCGAACGCCCTACGGTGCGTTCTATGGACAAGTCATCGAGCACCGCGGCGGACACATTGATTTTCTGCTGTACAACCCCTCGGACGAAATCCGGCGCCACAGCCATTGGGTCTGTTTTCAGCACCGGGGCAACGACTGGTACATGGTCCACATGGCCAAACAGCCCAGGGACGTCGGGTCGGGAATCATAATCATCGAACGATTGATAACAGAGGCTTACCAACAACAATGAGCACAAAGCACCTGGAGGAAAAGCGCGCGGCCCTGGTTGACCGCCGCGAGAAGCTGATCGCGCGATTCGGCAAGGCGGCGCGCGGCCGCAAGAGCCTGGTCCGCTTATTTACGGAGATCCACAAGACCAACGATTTTCTGGAGAGCCTGGATAAGATCGCGGCGGAAGCGGCTGAGGCAAAGTCCGGGCCCCGGCGCTACGCGGTCAGTTCGCTGTTTCTGCACGAGAGCTTTAAAAAACTCACCGCCGATCAGGACGAGCAGTTCTTCTTTGTCACCGGCTCGGAAGTGGAAGGCGTGCTGGTGCTGGCCCAGTGGGCCGAGTTCGCCCACCAAAGGCGCACCATGATGGGCGTCACGGCTGATAACCGCTCGACTCACGGTCTGCTGATTAAGCTGGAGCAGTTTCGGCACCGGCTGCTCGGCCACTTCCATAGCCACCCCGGCAACGGTGCTGAGGCCACCCAGCCATCCGGCACGGACACGGGTTTTCAGAAGCGCCTGGAGAGCGCCGGCCACGTGGCGGTCATGGCCATTTTCAGCCGTGACGGCTTCGTGCGCTTCGTGCGGCTGGACAACAACTGCGAAATCGAAATCTACGGGGAAGGAGTGAAAAACCATGCGCCCGGCATTTATCAGCTCACGAATATCAATTAAGTTCACCGGCACGGCTGTCCCTGGTGCCGAGGACCGGCAACAGAAGATCCCCGGTTTTGACCAAGCCGTGTTTTCCAAATCCAGCGTGCTGTGCATCGGCGCCGGCGGCCTGGTCTCGCACATCGCCCCGGCCCTCGTGCGCAAGGGTATTGGCAAGCTGACCTTGCTCGATGGCGACGTGGTGGAGGAGAGCAACCTAAACCGCCAGCGTTTTTATCAAAAGGATATCGGCAAGTTCAAGGCCCCGGCACTGGCGGAGAACCTACGGGGAGAATGCATTGCCGCAAGCGAGATCCGCGGGCTTGCTTTCCGTTTTGAGGAGGCCCTCTGCCGCCGCATCGAGCTGCCTTGCGATGTCGCCGTCTGCGGCGTGGACAACAATCCGGCCAGAGTGATGGCCAGCCGCTACTTCCGCGCCGTTGGCGTCCCCGTGGTTTTCACGGGCGTCAGTGCCACGGGCGATCTGGGTTACGTGTTCGTCCAGGACAGACAAGGTCCCTGTATCGCTTGCCTGTACCCGGACATTGTCAACGACGACCGTTATCCGTGTCCGGGCACTCCGGCCATCGCCGACATTCTGCAGGCCGTCGGTGCCCTGGCGGTTTACGCGATCGACACGCTGCTGATGGGCCGTCCGCGCACGTGGAATTACCGGCGGATCAGCCTTTCGGATGGTGCGTCGGACGGCGCGGCGCAGGTAGAGGTTCGGGAAAGCTGCGACATGTTCGCGGATGGCGGGCACAGTTGAGCCCTAGCTGTTTGGTTAGCAGAAATCGTATCAAGGAGGAATGCAATGGCAAAGTGGAGAAAACGAGAATCGTTAGGTCGAGCGCTGGCGCGGGAAGGCGGCAGTATCGCCAAGGGCGTCGGCAAGGAGTTGTTTTCCATAGCGACTCTGGGCTTGTTCAGTCCCAGGCGCCAGCCAAATAAACCCCGATCCGGGCGCCGCCGGTGAAGCTTGAAGACGAACCCCGGCGCGGAGCAAGCACCAAAGTAGATCCCGATGAGAATTGAGCAGATCCAAATCGGCTACCGTTACCGCAAGGACCTCGGGGACCTCCGGCCGCTGGTTGACAGTATTGCCGAGGTCGGCTTGCTGCACCCGGTGGTGGTCACGCCGGATGGCCGCCTGATCGCCGGCCAGCGGCGGCTGGAGGCTTGCCGGCTCCTGGGCTGGACGGATGTCCCGGTAACGGTCGTCGATCTGTATCAGGCTGCCCGTGGCGAAGCTCATGAAAACTTCGTCCGCAAGGATCTCTTGCCCAGTGAGATCGTGGCGCTCAAGCGGGCGATTGAACCGCTGGAACGACGGGCGGCTCGGGAAAGACAAGGCAGTCGGGCGGACCTTTGTCATCAGGCGGTAGTGGCGGAAAGACAGGGGGACGCCCGCGACAAGATCGCTCGCTATCTGGGCGTGGGTCGCACCACCATCGACAAAGCCGAAGCCGTGATCGAGGCCGCCGAGGAGGACCCTGACGACTACGGCTACCTTGTTGAGCAAATGGACCGTAGCGGTAAAGTCGCCGGCGCCTTCCGCCGGCTGACCGTTCTTAGGCAGGCCAAGGACCTGGAAGCCGCTCCGCCAACGCTGCCTACCGGCCCGTTCCAGGTCATCGTCGCTGATCCGCCCTGGCAGTACGACACCGGTGCCAGCCTGCCGTATCCCACGATGGCCATTGATGAAATCAAGGCCATGCCCATCCGGCAAATCGCCGACGAGAACTCCACGCTTTGGCTGTGGACCACCAACGCCCATCTGCCCGTTGCCTTTGAGGTGGTGGCGGCCTGGGGTTTTGAATACAAAACACTTCTCACCTGGGTCAAAGACCGCATGGGCACGGGCGATTGGCTCCGGGGGCAAACCGAGCATTGCCTGTTGGGAGCGCGGGGCAGACCTGTCTTCCTGCACGGCAACCACACGACCGCGCTTGAAGCCGCCCGCCGCGAGCATTCCCGGAAGCCAGAAGAATTCTATTCACTGGTGAAAGCGACATGTCCCGGCAGCAAGCTTGAACTGTTCGCGCGGGAGCAAAGGGATGGCTGGATCGGATTTGGCGACCAAGCAAGCAAGTTCGGAGGAATTTAGACGAGATCTACCTGGCCTCTCGGGCGTTTCGAATATTACCGGCCCTCTGCAATTGCGGCAGAGGGTCCACCCAGGCGGCGGTGGTCTTGTCCCGATTCGAACGCCATGAAACAGAGCGTAGCCTGCCAACAGACCAGTTGACTGCCAAACGTGGTGACGTACTCGACTTCCTCCATGGCATTTCACGACCACCGCACCTTGCGACCGGACCGCTGCGTAGGACGCTCGCCACGACGTACAATATTATTCTGAAGGCCTATGCGCCCGCTCCACGCTCCGCGTTCCGCGTGTATGGTGTCCATAATGCGACGTGCCTTGAGATCCATGAAGACATCAGTTCTCGGATTTGCTACAGACCTCGCCGGCAGTAGTGCTACCCGCTGCGAGACGAGCACGCGAGGCCAGGTGGCGCAGTTGGCACTGCCAGTTCTGTCCACGGCTGCCGCTTGCGTCCAACAGATTCAAACAATCGGGAAATTTTACGCTGTGCCAGTACACACGATGTCCGTCCTGCTTCTACTCGCCAGCGCCGCATGGTCAATTCAGGCCATCAGGGCAAAGACCATCTCAAAACCAATCATCGCCGGCAACGCAACCCCCCAGTATAGCTACGCTTATAGTCCTGTATCTCGCATTATCGCCAAGATAACCTTCGTGATCTGTCTTCTCTTTCTGTGGAGCGTTGCACGGTCCGCAGCTGACGACTACGTTCCGTTAGCAAATCCGATTTACGGATATCTCCTCGAAGCTGGAACTCGTAGACCGGTGGTCGGTGCCACCGTCAGTTTGATCGATTCCGACAGTATAGATATTTCAAAGACTGAAGCAATAACTGACTCCAATGGATTCTATATACTTGACACTATCAGGAGAGCTAAAAGGAGCAGCACTCTAATTGTTTATCGCATAGGCTGCCGCAAGGAGGCTCTCTCCCTTAGTCGCATCTATGAAACCTACACAGATCCGGGCGGCCAACCGTTAGACAATAAGGTGGCGACGGCATTTACTCATTTCTGTAACTGCGTGAAGGAACAATGACACTACGGTTGCTTATTGTCACATGTTTTTTGTGCCATACCGTCGTCTGCTATTCCAGTCAATACTTAGTTGTCACAGGGCACATCGAGCGTGCCGATGCTGCATTACTGAATGCGGCTCGCACAATGCCGTCTTTTACACGGGGTGACACGCAGGCACCCCAGATTCGAGTTATCTTTAATAGCGAGCTAATAGAGTGCAGCCCGAAAGGTTGGCGGTCATTTACTTATTATGATCTCGTATCTAAAACTATGAAGACAGAGTCAAGACCAACTAACGCTCTGTGCGCGGCAGCCGTACCAGATGGAATACAACACCTCCGAGTTGAGGTCACCTTGCCAGGATATCAGACATATTCTAAGAACATCGCCTCACTTGCAGTTGGTCCATTTTCGCAAACCATGGTTGACCTTGGAACAGTAACACTGGTCCGGCAGCCGCTTCCTACGGTCGAACACATTCTTCTTTTGCGTACAGATGCGGGTACGTTTCGGTTTCAAGTTGCTATCCATAATACGTTACCTCAGTCGTTCTTGATCCGGGAGATTCTATTGGAAGGTAAAGGCTCGGCCGCTCCGACCTGCTTTGAGCCATTTCGTTACACATACGATTTGGGCGATGCTTTTATTGTTACCAAGGTGGAGGCACGTAAGCGTGTTTTGCTGGGTAAGCTTTACGAACTTACGGGCGTTCACCGTTTCTACGTCAAGGTGCGCGGAACTCTGACCAATGAGTGCCCAGGCACGAGCGCCACGCTTTCTCTGACAATGCCCGTTGAGGTGGTGCTACCTGCAACTCATTGGACCGTTCTGGAAATGCAAGTTCCAGCTCGGATTGCGATTAAGAATGATCTTGCACAAAGTACGGCTGAGCCATCGACGAACGTCAGAGTGATGCCGAAATCGGTGAGCATAGACCCGATGTTCTTTTATCACTTTAGCTTTCAAATTGGTGATGGAGTATCTATCCATGGATTTTATGATGGAAATTAGGGCGACGCCCAATTCCTGAATGCGCCTCGAAAACCGCCGAGTTATTGGACAGACCCGAACGGACGTCGGTTGTTAATGACAACGACGTCCCCAGCTGCCAGACGCCCCCTATAGACGAAGAAGTACGCGTAATCGCGCAGTGGCCCACTACCACAGTGACCGTCGCTGATCGTCACGCAGGCGGAAACTTGGTATGCACCTACTGGCAGCCGGTCGATTCCGGGAATAGAAACTTCTGTCCACCGGCGCACAGCTTCGGTGCTGATTGAGTCCGTGACTACGGCTTTACCGTCCGCAGAGAAAATCGCATACCTTATAGTTGCGACCTTGGATGCAATGTGTCCGTTCTTTCGCTGTAAGAGGGCAAAGCGGATTCGGTTAGCGTTTTGGCCGGTTTTCGTGGCGTACCAACCGGGCACCTCCGAATACGCATAAAGGACCAGGAACTCGCCATCAGGGCCTTGAGTAAACAACGCACCAGACGTGTCGATAAATGTGGAAGGCGCCACGCCATCAATCCTTCTGAATGATAAGTCAAGTATGTCAAGATATTCTTGCGTATTTGTGGGCTTTGCGCTGTTCACCAAGCTATCGTAGTGCCTAAATCGGTCGGCAGTCGAGTGCGCCAGATGTTCGAAGACGGCAGCTACCATGTCACGGTTCAATTCGGGGTCGAAATTGTCATAATATGATGGGCTGCCCCAGACTGCTACCGTTCTCATGTTGTGGTAGACATCCAGCATCTGAATTGCTGACCTAGGCTCAACGTCGGTGTGGCTCTGCGCAATGGCGGTGAAGATTGTGTTCTTTGCGGCCTCTGCGCGGCCTTCTCGGAACGCAGGAGGATAGGCATCGTCGCAAAACTCGGTAAGGTGTATCATTTCGTGCGTGAAACGATCAAAGAAAACTCCATTTACATCTTCCTGCACAGGTCCCGGCAGGTCGGGAGCATGAATCGTCTGGAGCGAGCAGTCTGCCCACCAATTACCTAAAGAAATGTGCACGGCGGACAGCGCTCGAAAGGGCGTAACTGTACGGAGCAGCTCTGGCCATACTAGTGATTTCCACGAATCCAACGCTGCTTTGGATAAGCGCAGATTCGGTTCCACAGTAAATATCGGCCCGGGTGTCGCCCCCGACATCGAGGCTAGGTGGAACCCAAGTATGGATAACACTGCAAGACATCGTCCTGTCAGAGAACGGTCCATCCTTGACCATTATATGCGTTTTGGCACAGTGCACCCGCGCGGCTTGATGATCGCGGCCTTGTGGAGAGGCCGTTCCTTTCCGTGCTCGCGGGGCTCTCCCTCCTGCATTTGCGTCCACAGCTTTCGCGCGACCGGCATCACGGCCTACCTAGAGAACGGCGGAACGATTCGCAAAATCCCAAGCTCCTCCATGACGGTCGAGCAGTTCATCACCGATCTCGACCAGTCTGGTCGAAGCGGTGCGCAAACGCGTCGGCAAGACCAGGGTTACGGTCTTGGGACACTGGGGCTCGGTGTTCCGAACAATCTTGCGGGTCCTGCCTGGTCGCTCAGTGTTTCCCTGAGCGTCCGAAACACTACCGAACCGCAGGAACTTCTTACTACTAAGTAATCAGTAGATACTGTAGGTGATTTTGTAGGTGTCCAAAGCCTTCTGGTTCAACAGCGTTCAACAAGCCTCAACACGCCGCGCGTATCCCATTGAAAGCTAAGCACCTGAAAACAAGGCACTTGCGAAACATTACATCCACCGCCTTCTAACATGTGGATCTCCGGTAAATACCCCATGCCATTTGCCCTGTGTTTTCAATAGCTTACAAAACTCGGGTGTTGAAGCTTGTTGAACCTTGAGGACTCCTTGTCTACAGTTTTTGTTACAATCTCCGGCGGGCGCCACCGGAAGGCCTGCAAAACGGGTATTTCTAGCGTGCCGACCCTCTGCAGTTGCGGCAGAGGGTCGCCTCGCCGGGCGAATCGCACCGTCGTCCACGTCATATGATCTTTGCTTTTTGTTCGCCACTTGCGATAAAATCTGACGTGGAGGTGTTCCGTGGCACTAGGAAAGCACGAGAGAACGCAAGCCGGCACATTTCGACGCGAGCGTTCCGATTCACTGGCCAAGAACCTTCGGGAAGAGTACCCTGAGTTCAATAAGGTCCATGGCAGTACGAAGTTGGGAACGCTAAAAAGCAGATTCGGCGCCGATTCGCTCAATGAAGTTCGCGAGGCCTTGCGAAAGCTGAGGCCGTAAAGATTCGCTATTGGCGTCTGGTCGTGAGGATGGCGGCGCTTTGCCATGACATCGGTCATCTGCCCTTTTCGCATGCTGCCGAAAAAGAACTGCTACCGCCTGGTTGGCGGCATGAAGATATCACACGGGAACTCATCCGCAGTGAGCATATGCGAAGCCTCTGGCAAACCCTAAAGGTCGATCCAGAGGATATTGCCAAGATTGCAGTGGGTCCAAGGCATTACAGGGATGCTCCATTCAACGAGCTTGACGCTATTCTGTATGAAATCATTGGCGGTGATGTTTTCGGCGCCGACAGGATTGACTACCTTCTTCGTGACTCGCACCACGCCGGGGTCGCCTACGGTCGTTTCGACCATTATCGGTTAATTGACACCATGCGGATTCTGCCAAAGGAGCATGAGAATACCGATGAACCCGCGCTCGGAATTGAAGATGGTGGATTACAGTCAGCTGAGTCCTTGGTTTGGGCGCGATATTTGATGTACAGTCAGCTCTATTTTCATTCGGTCCGACGGATTTATGATATTCACCTGAAGGAGTTCCTGAAGGCACTCTTGCCAACAGGACAATATCCAACTGACCTGACTACGCATCTCGAATGGACTGATAATGAAGTATTGTCCGCCTTACTAAAAGCAGCGCGGGACGCTGATCACCCCGGACACGATCCGGGTCGCCGTATCGTCCATCGGGATCACTTCCGGGTTGTCTACGCTCGGAACCCTGAGGACCAGGCGAAGAACCTTGAGTCCGCCCGACTCGTCTACGAAGCCCTGAGTAATGAATTTGGACAAAATGCTGTCCGTAGAGACACCTACTCGGCCGAGTCAGCAGGCCACGACTTCCCTGTGCGTGTCAAAGACGGACGGGTCATGTCCTCTCTTAGTCTTTCGGAGACCCTGGGACATGTGCCGACATTTTCTGTTGACCATGTTTACATCAACCCTGAGGTTCGAGATAGGGCTGAGCGCTGGCTTAACGACCATCGCGATGCAGTTATCCCGACCGTAAATACAGGAAGTGAGAACTAAATGGAATTTCTTGAACGTGCTAGTGTGCTGTTGGCACTGGTCGAGGCATTACGGGCGAACGGAAGCTGGACCGGTGAGACCCACATCCAGAAGGCCACCTATTTCCTTGAGAATTTGCTAGACGTTCCACTGGATCTCGATTTTGTTCTATACAAATATGGCCCGTATTCGTTCGATCTCACGGCTGAGCTCACGGCCATGCAGGCGGACAATTTACTGAATCTGCGCCCGCAGCCGTATCCATATGGCCCTAGTTTCGTGCCGGGCACTGCAAGCAGATTGTTGAAAGCCTCATATGGCCACGTCGCCGCCGCGTTCGCTGAACAAATCAGTTTTGTGGCAGCGAAGCTAGGGCCCAAATCGGTATCTGACCTTGAGAAGATTGCCACTGCGCTTTACGTCACGCGGGAGGGTATTGCCCGCGACCGGGCCGCTCGCATTTGCGAGCTAAAACCACACGTGCAGCCCGCCGATGCAGAACGAGCGGTGCAAGAAGTGGACCGGATTCGAATGGAAGCCGAAAGCCATCGCGTTCAAACGAGACTGGCGGGAGCGTGAAGCGAGGGAATCAAGGTGTCATGGCTTTTATTAGTGAAGATGCGCGTTAGAATTACGAGAATGCTCAGGACGGTCCCGTGGCCATTGCAGATGACTCAAAAGCGCCCTGTTTCAACAGGTCGGCTCGTCGGCCATTGCATCCCTGTCCGCTGATAACACCAGTGGTATAATGCCACCAAGATGAGCAAAACAGTGCTGGAGGCCCAACCATCGACCATCTGTCCACAAGATGCGCAGCGCATGCAGGAAGTGTTTCTCCCTGTACATGGACACGTCAAGCTCTTTCCCGAAGAAGTTGCCATAGTGAACCATCCGGCGTTTCAGCGCCTTCGCCGCGTGCGGCAACTCGGCTTTGCCCATATGGTCTTTCCTGGTGGCACGCACACCCGTTTCGAACACTCCATCGGCGCCGTCTATGTCGCGCAAGTTATTATCGATCATGTCAATGAGAACTTCGATTGTAAGGGACCTGACTCTGATGGTGGGGTCTGGAAAATCATCGGGATTGATCGCCCGACGACACGCTTCATTCGTCTGGCCGCGCTTCTCCACGATGTGGGACACTTACCATTTGGTCATACACTTGAGGACGAACTCAACCACCTTAGATCACACGATGGCGAAGACCGCTTGCTAAGAGTCGCCGGCATCCAATTCCCGAACCACGAGGTTGACAAGGCAGTTCTTGGTGATGCCGGAACACCGGATGGCGGGTGGAATCTCCACGATCTTGTTAATGGGCTTTATGGCCAGTTCACTAACGAACTTCACATTCCGGACGAGCCGTTCACCGTGTTGAGCCACATCGTATGCAAGCCTCCGAAGGAAGTTTCACGGAAAGAGCAGTGGCTTTCTGTGGCTGGCCGCGTCCGTCAAGGCATTCATCTAGATCTTTGCAGAGATATCGTCGGCAACACTATCTGTGCAGACTTCCTTGACTACTTGTACCGAGACTGGCACCACCTTGGTAAGCCACTGTACGTCGACAAGAGACTATACCAGTATATGGAAGTGCGTCAACAGGTCACTGTAGGTAACGGCTCCAGCGCCGAACCGAAGTTCGTTATCAACGTTGGCGCACCGGAAAGGATCCGACACGACGCACTAACCGACATTCTCGAGTTATTGAATGCCCGTTACAAGTTGGCCGAAATTGTGCTTTTTCATCGCACTAAACTCTCGCTCACAGGGTTGCTTGACCGATGTCTGCTGGAAATAAGGGAGTTGTACCGCCAAGTGGGTCTTTCGGAGTCGGAGTTCTTAGACTCCGCAGAGAGTCTGTTGATCGAGGGCTCCGATGATGGGCTTCCTCTGATTTTGAGGAAACTCGCCGCCGGTGGCACAGGACCGGACCGGAGAAAGGTTCGGGACGCCATTGATGCGCAAAAACAGCAGGTAGAAGCCAGCCTAGCCGCACCCACGGAACAACCAAACCTGTTAACTGGCCTACCTGAAAGACCAAACGATTCGCCAGATCAGTCCGGCCATCCTGTGCCAGATCGCTTCACTGGACAGACTGAGCACAGCGATCGTTCAGGCCTCCAGGCAGAGGTTAATCTTGTTGAAGGACTTATCGCCCGACTGCGTGACCGGGACGTCTATACACTTGCTTGGAAGCTCAGGATGAGTCATTTTCCGCCGCCCCACGATCCCGACAACGCGCGTTTGAATAAGCTCTTGGAGATCTATCGGATTCCCAAAAACCGTTTGGATTTCTTGGAGAAAATCGAGTTGCTCTGTGGGTTACCGCGCGGTTCAGTGATAATGTATTGTCCACATGATGCCACCATGAACGCGAAGATTGCGAAGGTGAAGCTGTTTATTGAGGGCGAGGTAAGCGAGTTCGACAAATACGAAGAAGGTCAAAAAGACGCGAGCCTTACCAGGGGCGCTCTGTGGGCCCAGATCCACCGGTTTTATGAATTGTGGAGCGCACAGATCTATGTCGAACGTCGGACGTGGGATGGTCTTTCGGCGGCGGCACAGAGCAATCTAAAGGCGGTACTACGAGGCTTTTTCTTTCTCATGGACCAAAGTGTAAAGCCCGACATTGTTCGGAACCAATTGGAATATTCAGTGCAGGCCGTGCATTCTGAGACACGAGCTGCCCGTGGCGGCAAAGGAGACCCGACGCTGGACAGATATAAAGGATTCAGGTTTCCCAGCGGTTTGCCCTTTCTTGCGGGATAGAGAATCGTGATGGTGGCCAGTGACCTTGCAGTTAAACTGAAGCATGTTGCCCGTGAGCTTCGGCCGCCCGGACGACCCTACGTTTCAGTAGTGAAAATTGCACGAGAATACGGAGCCGAGGTCCTTGTACGCCTGCATCGTACTGGTGGGCGTCGCGACGCTGAAATCGATTTCATGTCTCGTCCGCCCCGTATACTGGTGTTTCGGCCTGGTTCTGTTGATGGGGAGAGAATATTAAGTGAAGCCGACGAGCGGTTGCTAACGGTGCGCGAACGCTTTTCAATCGCGCATGAGCTTGGCCACTGGATCGCGTATCAAAAGTTCCGGGTCAAACCTGGGCAAGAACTGCGCCAATACTGGGGCCAAGAGGAGTGTGTAAATGCATTTGCTTCTGGCCTTCTAGCACCCGACTGGCTAATAAACACCTGGCTTGAGGAAATACCGGAAGGAGAATTGATTCCACCGACCACGCTGCGGCATTGGGCCGCGTCGGAGTGCAGAATCTCCGAGGAAGTGGTGGCAACCACATTGTGTGAGAAGCGCCATGGGATAGGATTCATGAAGCTGATAGCAGCGAAACGAAAGCGGGACGATGCTTCGATCCTGAAGGTCTTATTTTCAACGTGTGGGATGGGTCTCTGTTTGCCAAAGAATCATTCACACATCGTTGATGCTCGACTAAGGGAACTGTTAGGTTCGGCCAGGAGTGGTGCTCGTGTTTTGCGTGAATTGAGGCTGGCTAGGTGCGAGCCGCAGGATCTCAAAGTCGGCTGGCGGCATGTCGGCAGTCCCGCACTTGGCGGAGTCGGGATTGAGCCGAACGCAAATTCTGTGTATTGGATTTCGCTAACTGTAGATAATTTTGTAGCTGCTCAACGCCTCCTGTTTCAACAAGGCTCAACAAACCTCAACACGTAGCCCGTAATTCATTAAAACCTAAGCACTTGAAAATAAGGCATTTGTGAAAAGCCATATCCACCGCCTTCTAAGCAGAGGGTCGCCGGTTCGAGTCCGGCCGCGCCTACCATAACCCTTTTAGAATCATTATTAATTTAATAGCTACTAGTCTGAATATCTGCCTTTTGGGTGGCATTTGCTCACATTTTGACGACTGATTGACGACTAACAGGCGACCATTTGCCGCATGGCGCAGCCTGTCGGCGTCTCCGTGTCTGTCGCTTCCGTTAGGGAATTAAATTCACCCCTCGCGCTTTCGTGCAAGCTGTGGCCTAAGCCGGTCGAGCTTCCGACCGTCCGCATATCGCCGCGCTTCAAGGCTTGGAGGCAACGGCGGAGGGCATGACGGTTGATCGTGGCTCCTCATAAATCCATCGTCGGTGAAAAGTTCCGCGCATCCGGCTTCCCGCAAAGCGGTGCGCGGCATATCCGCTTTCTGGTTTCGGTGCTGACGCGAGCATACCCGTACTGAGTGATACGGGCGGCATCCCGCATACGCAAACAGCTATTGCAGCAGTCTCGCAGAGAGGGATGCCGGCTTGCTTGGATTGGCTACCGCCGATCTCATTGGATGTTGATCGTGACGATATTACTTTGTTGCGGTTGACCAGCCTCGAACCCGTTGAATTGAAGAAACTCTGGATCGGGTGCAACAGCCAGGGCCAGGTGCATCGTCCCGCAGCCAGTTAGTGAGTTCGGTAGCTCAACATTGACCTGATCCAGGCCGTAAAAGGCGTCGGGGCTGTCGCCACCCTGCGGGCCGTAGTACAGAATCGGCAGGGATGGGTTGGCCGGACATGGCGGTGAGGTTCCGAAGGCCATCGCCGTAACGCATGAAGCGCCAAGCGGGCAAACTGCTCGGACACCGCGGATACCAGTACCGAATAACTCTAGAACCGCTTCATCGGTGGGCGCCCCTAGGGCAATGGGAACTGGTACACATCCGCTCTCTGAGCAATCAGCAATGGAGTTAAAGAACGTCTGGCTCCCGTCAGCGTGGGCGATTACTAACTGCGCCGCCGGCGGTCCTTCACCGCTCTCGTCCGCCGTGAAAATTGATGGGGATGTCCACGCCAGCGAAACGGTTGCATTGAGTTGCGTCCCGCTGCTGGTGGTCAACGTGACGGTCATCGGCGCGTAATTAGTCAAATCGAAGTCAGGAAGGACGGCGTTTACCTGATTTGGGGTTACGGCAATCAACGAGATTGAGAACTCGTTACCGCTGGAATCTGTGAGGGTGGCGCTCACGCCGCCCAACGTTGTCGGAAGTGGCGCGGGCGGCGGGTTCACTGCGCCAGATATGCCCGTGGTGATATTTGCAGCAAACATGCTCACAATCGAATCCGGTGTGAGCGGAAACCCGGCATAATCCGCAGCCGACACCACCGCGAGGGGCGCTTGCCCCGTAAGGCATCCACAACTAAGTAGCAAGAGTATCGTGGCCTTCGCCTCCGCCCGTCTCCGGATATACCCGTCCAAAGGCATAGCCATGCTCCCTCCTCGTCTATCATACAGCAGACTTTAAGATCCGTTGGTTTCCTCCAACTCCACCCTTCTTGGGCTGACGATGGTAGGCGCCGATTTGTTTCCTCGGCCCGCAGATCGGACAGGCGCTGCCAGAGGGGCGCCCAGTTGACATCGAAACAGATCGCCAGGCCGACCCGGCCAAAGTCCATCTCGCAGACCGTGACCGCCTGACCGGGTTGAACCCCCGGATGCCTGGGGAACTCCTCTCCGAAAGGATAGAGCTTGTCGTAGACGCCGGCTATCCGCCCGCAGCGGTCGACCAGGACCGCGGAGTTGACCCGCCGGCCGCCATCCTTGCGGTCGATGGGACAAAAGATGTAGCTGCGATGCTTGGCTGCCAATTGGGACAGACTCGAGACGGTGGGACCTCCAGGCTCTCAGGGCTGTGGTCATCCTGACCGCGGAAAGTCTCCGGCAAGGCAATCAGGTCCGCGCCGCGGGCCCCCTCCTGGTCAACCAGGCCGGCGATCTGTGGTAAAGAGAATCCGGGTCCGAAGCCGATGCTGACAGCCGGAACGGGCCGCCCAACCTTGGCCGGCGCCTCGTCGACATGACTTGCGCGCTCGTCCGCGGCCGCGCTTCCGCGACCCTCAGCGGACACGATTGAGCTCAGCATGGCAGCCGAGTTGATGAAGAAGTGCCTTCTGTGCACGGTTAGCTCCGGGCGGAGGAATCAACCCGCCAAAACCTCCACACAATCCGGCCCGCAGATCTTTTCGAGCTGCGCACGGAATTCGCGGTCCGGCCGCACCTTCGCGGGTACATCCAGGATCACGGAAAAATCGCGCGGCATCTCCAGGCGCAACCGCACCTCCGCTTCGCCCGGCTTGGAGCGGAACAGTTCCTGCAGCGCGGCAGGCTTGTCGGCTACGCCGTTGCGGCCGAGCCACACGCGGACGGAAATCAGCGATGGCAGATTGACGCGCGCGGTTTCGAGCGGCTGAATATCCTGCACCGATATCTTAGGCGGCGCGCCTTCTTCCGGCAGCACCAGTCCGCGCACCAGCACGGCCTTGTCTTCGACGACTTGCGGCGCGAGCCGTTCGAAACTGGAGGCAAAAACCATAGCGTCGATAGTTCCCACGCGATCCTCGATCTGCAGCGACGCCCAAGGCTTCTGCTCGCGGTTGCGCTTGCGTTGGATGCTTGTCAGCACACCGCACAGGGCCACTTCCGTCCCTTTTTCCAGGCCTTCCAGGTTGCCCGTGTCGTGCGTCGCCAGCTCGTGGATCTTATCTTCGTATTGATCGAGCGGATGCCCGGTCACATAGTAGCCCAGCATTTCCTTTTCGCCCTGCAGTTTCTCGCGCGCGGTCCAATCCGGAACCTGGGGCAGAGGCTTAGCGGCCGGCCCTTCTTCCGGAGTCAGATCGCCGAACAGGCCGCCCTGGCCGCATTCGCGATCGCGCCAGGCGCGCTGTCCGGCCTCCATGGCACCCTCCGTCGCGGCGAATAACTGCGCGCGTGTGCCCTCCAGCGTATCCATCGCGCCGGCCCGAATCAGACTCTCAATCATGCGCCGGTTGATGGAACCGAGGTCCACGTTCTCGCAGAATTCATAGATGGAAAGGAAGCGGCCCAGCTTTTCGCGCGCGGCGCGGATGGCTTCCACCGCGTTGGGTCCCAAGTTCTTGACGGCTCCCAGCCCGAAGCGGATCCCTTTGCCATCCGGCGCCGAACTGTCGGGTGTGAAACTCCAGTCGCTGGCATTCACATCCGGCTGCAGCACGGTGATTCCCATTTCGCGGCACTCGTTGATGTACTTCACCACCTTGGCGGTGTTGCCCGTTTCCGAAGTGAGCAGCGCGGCCATGAAGTCCACCGGATAGTGCGCCTTGAGATAGGCAGTGACAAAGGCTAAGTACGCATAGGCCGCCGAATGCGACTTATTAAATCCGTAACCGGCGAACTGTTCCATCAAGTCGAAGATCTTCTCGATCTTCTTTTGCGGGAACCCACGCGCCAGCGCGCCTTTGATGAAGCGCTCGCGCTGCGCGGCCATCTCTTCGGCCTTCTTCTTTCCCATGGCGCGGCGCAGGATATCCGCATCGCCCAGCGAGTAACCCGCCAGGACGTTGGAGATCTGCATCACCTGTTCCTGGTAGACGATGACGCCGTAAGTTTCTTCCAGCAGCACCTTCAGTTCGGGTAAGTCGTAAGTAACTGCTTTGCGGCCCAGCTTGCGGTCGATAAAGTCGTCGATCATGCCGCCCTGGATCGGGCCGGGACGGTAAAGCGCGTTGAGTGCGGTCAGATCCTCGATACGGCTGGGATGGTAACGCCGCAGAATGTCGCGCATGCCGGGCGATTCAAACTGGAAGATGCCGCTGGTGAGCGCCTTCGAAAAGATCTCGTACGTGGCCGGATCGTCGAGCGGCAACTCCTCCGGCACCAGCCGCACGCCATGGCGTTTTTCGATCAGCTTCAGGGCATCGTCGATCAGCGTGAGGGTGGTCAGGCCCAGAAAATCCATCTTCAGAAGCTGGAGCTTCTCGAGGCCGCTCATGTCGAACTGGGTGACAATTTCCTCTTTGTTCGTACGATAGAGCGGAACCAGTTCTTTCAGCGGCTGCGGCGAGATGACCACGCCGGCGGCATGCACCGAACAGTTCCGCGCCAGGCCCTCCAGGCGCCGCGCCACTTGCAGAATCTCCGCGACGCGCGGGTCCTTGCGCTCCAGTTCGCCGAAACCCGGCTCGGATTGGATGGCATCGTTGAGCGAAATATTGAGGACGTTGGGAACCAGCTTGGTGATGCGGTCCACATCGGCGAAGCTCATATCGAGCACGCGGCCCACGTCTTTGATCGCGGCGCGGGTGGCTAATGTGTTGAAGGTGATGATCTGCGCCACTTGCTCCCGGCCGTATTTTTCAGTCACGTACTGAATCACTTCGCCACGCCGGTTCATGCAGAAGTCGATGTCGATATCCGGGAGGCTGACACGTTCCGGGTTCAGGAAGCGCTCGAACAGCAGCCCGTACTGCAGCGGATCGATGTCCGTGATCCCCATGGCGTAACCGACCAGGCTGCCGGCCGCCGAACCGCGTCCCGGCCCCACCGGGATGGATTTCGAACGCGCGAACCGGATGAAATCCCAGACGATCAGGAAGTAGCCCGAGAATTTCATCTTCTGGATCATGTGGATCTCGCGGTCCAGACGCTCGGCGTATTCCGCCAGGTCGTGCTTCAGCCGCCCCGTTTCCCGCAGGGCTTCCAGCCGCGCGCGCCGCTTTTCGAAGCCCTGGCGCGCGACGTACTCGAAGTACGTGTCGGTGGTGTGTTCGGCGGGCACGTCGAATTTCGGAAACGGCTCCTTGATCTTCTCCAGCTTGACGTGGCAGCGTTGCGCGATCTCCCAGGTACGGTCAAGCGAGTCCTCCAGTTCGCCGAAGAGCTGCAGCATCTCGGCGCGCGATTTCAGGTAGAAATCCGGCGTATTCCAGCGCATGCGCGACGCGTCGCTCATGGTCTTGCCGGTCTGGATACAGAGCAGAATCTCGTGCGCGCGGGCATCGTCGCGCCGCAGGTAGTGCGCATCGTTGGTGGCCACCAGCGGCAGTCCGGTCTCGGCCGACAAGCGGTTGATCGCGGGGATCAGGCGTTTGTCCTGCTCGAGGTGATGGTCCTGCACTTCCAGGAAAAAGTTACCCTTGCCGAACAGGTCGGCGTAGGTGTAGGCGGCGCGGCGGGCATCGTGGTAGCGGTCCGCCAGCAGAATCTCCGGAATGTCGCCGCGCAGGCAAGCGGACATGCCAATCAGGCCCTTAGCATGCTGCGCCAGCAGATCTTTATCGATGCGCGGCTTGTAATAGAAGCCTTCCAGGTAACCGGTCGAGACCAGCTTGATGAGATTGCGATAGCCGTCCTGGTTCTCGCAGAGCAGGACCAGGTGATTGTAGCGATCCGTATCGCTGCGGGTCTTGTGGCCCTGCTGCGAAACGTAGACCTCGCAGCCGATGACCGGATGGATTCCCTTGGCCTTGGCGGCGTTGTAGAACTGCACGGCGCCGAACAAGTTGCCGTGGTCGGTCATGGCGACGGCGGGCATCTTTTGTTCGACGGCGATGTCCATGAGCTGCCCGATTTCGCAAGCTCCGTCGAGCAGGGAATAATCGGTGTGGCAGTGCAGATGGACGAACGGGTTTTCCGGCATGGCCTTCCTTCGATCGGATCTATGGGGAGGTAGTCTTATTTTAGCGCGGGTGTGCTCGGAAGGCGGAAGCCGCGGCGGCGCGATTCCGCCGGCACCGCGACCCGGCGCTCAGGTTGTTAACCTTCGAAGAGTTGTTCCGCGCTGACTCCGCGTGTTACGCCGATAAGAGAGTGAAAGGAGTAGTGTGTGACGCTCCGGTTTAAACTATTGGCGCTAACCGCCGCGGTGGCTGGCGTGGCCTCGGCCGCCGATCCCGAAATGATGAACCTGGTCATGCCCGACGCGCGCATGATCGTGGAGATCAAGGTTGGCAGCATCATGGCATCGCCCATTGGATCGGCCCTTAAAGAAGGGATGCAGCAGGGGATCAACGAGCGCTTACGGACTGCAGCGGACCAAAACAGGCCCGAGTGGCAGCAGATCGCCGCCTTGGGCAGTATCGATTGGAGCCACGCCCTGCAGGATGTCCTGATCGCAGGCGGACCCGGCAAGCCCGCGGAAGCGCTGACGATTGTACGCGGCTCGCTTGGTCTGGCGCAGTTGCAGGGTCTGCCCGGGTACTCCGCCAAAACCGCCGAGTACAAAGGCGTGCCCCTGCTGGCTTCCGCTAAGCCCGGCAACGGAGTCGTCGCATTCCTGGACAATTCCATCCTGCTGCTCGGACAGATGGACGAGGTGAAGGCGGCCATCGATCGCCGGGGTCAGAGCCATCCTCTGCCGGCGGCGCTCGCCGCGCAGATTGCAAAGTACGCGCGGTACGACGTCTGGTTTGCCCAGATAGGGCCCGCGCAGCCGCTGGCTGAAAAGGCTGCCAGTTCACCTGCGGGAGCGAAGGTTGCGGAATATCTTTCCAAGCTGGCGGGCATCAACGGCGGCATCCGCTTCAGCCCGGATTTCGACTTGGCCGCCGACATCGAAGCGCGCACGGACAAAGCCGCCGGCGAGATCACACAGGGTCTCCACTGGCTCACCGGCCTGATGCAATCGCAGGCCAAGGCAGCGGACAAGGGTGGGAACGCGCTGGAGGGCCTCAAGTACAATTTGAACGGCAGGCACATCCTGCTGTCGTTACACGTGCCGGCCGAGCAGGTTCGAAAGGGTCTGCTCGAAATGCGCGCGGCGCAGGCGCATCGCGGGGCGCATCCCGTGACGGCCGCCATGCCGGCTTTGGCCGCGGGGCCCGCGAGCGGGACGCCTCCGCCGCCTCCGGGAACGGTGCGCGTATGGTCGTCGGATATGGGCACGGTCCTGATTCCGGTTGGCAAACCGCAGTAGATCGCAGCCTCATTACGGCTGGCGCAACGTCAGCAGCCACGCAAGTTCAGCGTGCTTCCTTTTTCGGTACCACAAGAGGAGCACGGAGAACGCGATCGTGCACAGCCAGACCAGATCGATAAACAGAGAGCTGAAAAAGAGCCACGCGATCCACGTGAGGCGCGGCGCCGAGTGCCCGTAAATCCAGGCCAGGCAGAAGGCGATCTCGCAAAGATATAGGGCGCCGCCGAAGGCCGTCGCGGCGAGCTTCGCCTTGCACCGCTTGATCAATAGGTCCACGAATGCGGCAGTGGACACGGCGGCTGGCGACCATACTCCGCGATGACTGGCCAGCCGGAACGCCCACGCCGCGGCGATGAATATCCAGGTGGCCGCAACCAATAAGGTCATATCGTGCTGCGGCAGACGCAAGGCTAACGCAATGACGCCGCCGCCGATCACCACGGTCACCAGCGAATCGGCCGCGATGCCGATCTTCAGCCAGCGAGACTGCCGCTTGACCTTTCGGCGCAGATCGGCAGGCACCGTGCTTTCGGTCATCCACTCGCGCCGCCATGTTTCCAGTTCGGTATCCGAATTCATTTCAAGCTCTCCAGCGACTCGCGCAGCAGTTGCCGCGCGCGGGTCAAGCGTGCTCCCACGTTGCTTTCCGAGATGCCCAGCACCGCGGCGATTTCGGCATAACCCAGATCTTCGAGCGCCAGCATGATCGCCTGGCGGTAGGCCAATGGCAATCGCCGGATGGCATCGTGTAAGCGGCCGGCAGCCTGCGCGCGCGCCAAACCGGATTCCGGATCGGGCTGCGGATCGCGTACCTCCGCTGCGACCGCGGGTCCGGTCGGATGCGCGCGGTTGCGCGCCAGATAAGCCACCGCGCGATTGTGCGCGACGCGGAATAGGAACGTGCGCGGCGAGCATTCGCCGCGAAAAGTGCGCAAGGCCTGCCACACCGCGAGGGCGATCTCCTGTAGCAAATCGTCGCGATCGCTGGGCGTGTTTGTGTAACTGGCCGCCAGTCGCGCGAGTGCCGGCCCGTTGGACTGCATCAGGCGGTCGAATTCGTCCGCGAGAGCGGCGCTAGCCGCCGTAGATGATTTCATCGCGCCGCCACCTGCCGGCGGCCGCCTGCAGCACCAGCAAGGCCAGCGCCGCGGTGAAACAGCCGAGCGCAGCCGCGCGCGCGAAGCCCGCATCGGTGCCCTTGAGCCATGCGCTCAATTGCAATTGCTGCCCGATCACGGGTAGAAACGCGAGCCAGCTCCGCGCGGGCGCCGGGAAGAATACCTGAAACAGGCCCAGCCCCATGGGCAGGAAGACGGCCATCGAGAGATAAGTCTGCGCTTCCTTCGCGGCGCGGCACATCGACGAAATCCACATCTGCAGCGCGGAGGCCAGCAGCGCCAGCGGCAGGAGTCCGGCGGCCATCGCCAGCGCCAGCGGCAGCCAACCGGCGGCGATGTGGATGCGCGCGGCCGCAAACACGCCCGCGAACCCAACGATGTTGATCACCAATCCAGCCAGCGAAAACGCCGCGACGGCTAGCCATTCTCCCATCAGAATCTCACGCCTGCCGGCCGGATTCAGCAGCAGCGGCAGCAGCGATTGGCGCTCGCGCTCGCCGGCCACCGTATCCATGGCGATGTTCATGCCGCCGACGAACACCGCGACCAGGGTGAAGACGGTCATCATCCCGATCAGCACGCCATCCACACGCGTGGCGCGCGACACCATGAAAACGACCGCCGGCCCCATTAAAGCGTACATCAACGAAGCAAACACGGAACGGGTATCGCGCAGGCTTTCGCGAATCTCTTTGCGCGCCACAATCAGCACAGGACTCAGCATACGGCGTGCTCCCCGGCATGAGTTAATTTGACGAAAGCATCTTCAAGCGTGGCGCTGCCGGTCTGCCCGCATAGCTCCGCGTGCGTGCCGTCGGCCACCAGCCGCCCGTGATCGATCACCACCACGCGATCGCAAAGCGCGCGCACCTCGTCGAGCACGTGGCTTGAAAAGACGATACACACGCCGTCGTCCCGCAGGCGGCGCAACAGATCGCGCAGCGATCGCACGGTCGGCACATCCAGGCCGTTGGTAGGCTCGTCGAGAATCAGGTTGCGCGGGCCGTGCAACAGAATGCGGCCCAGCGCAGTCTTCATGCGCTCGCCTTGCGAGAAACCGGCAGTGCGGCGATCCGCAATGCGGTCCAGGCCCAGCGTCGCGATCACCTGGCTGATGCGCCCCGCTAACTCGGCGGACGGGATGCCGCGCAGTTCGCCAAAGTAAGCCAGATTCTCGCGGACCGTCAGCCTGCTATAGATTCCGGTCTGGTCGAGCAGCGCGCCGAGCCGCCGCCGGTCGACGGTCACGGTCCCGCCGTCCGGCTGCAGCACTCCGCAGACCATGCGCAAGGTGGTCGTCTTGCCGGCGCCGTTGGCTCCCAGCAATCCGGTGATGGAGCCATCGGCAGCGGCGAACGACAGATTGTTCACCACGGGCCGGGCTCCAAACCGCTTTGTAAGGTATTGAACTTGGATCATGCGTTTCGCTGGTATAGTCCAGCGCAGCGCAATTTCCTTACAAACTGAGTTTGTGGAATCGACCGTCGTGCATGATGGCCACGAGACCGTCGCCATTGCGCGCCAGCACCGAGATGTCTTCGAGCGGATTGCCGTCCACCACCAGCAGGTCCGCAAGGGCGCCTTCGCGGACCGTCCCGAGCCGGCCGGCCTGATTCAGTAATTCGGCGTTGACCGCGCACGCCGACCGCAGAATATCGATGGCCGGCAGCACCTGCGCGCGCAGTGTGAACTCGGTGGTCTGCCGCACGTGCTGCGCGCCCAGCAGATCCGTGCCCAGGCCCATCTTGACGCCGGCGCGCCTCAGGATTTCAAGGCTTTCGAATGCACGGCCGCCAATGCGGCGCAGCTTTTCCATGCTGGCGGCGGGGAAGCCGAGTTTCTCGCCTTCTTCGGATAAAGCCGCGAAGGTGGCCAGCGTCGGCACCGCGAACGCCCCGCGCTCGGCCATGAAGTCCGCCGTTTCACGATCGACCAACGTGGCATGTTCGATCG
>Ga0335069_10000905_pt1 | contig 47635 bp, 43 predicted proteins | sample Lox_Sample_11_FD_206714 | JGI IMG/M metagenome (GOLD analysis project Ga0335069, IMG submission 206714) | Soil microbial communities from Loxahatchee National Wildlife Refuge, Florida, United States - Lox_Sample_1.1 | ecosystem: Environmental > Terrestrial > Soil > Wetlands | place: USA... | reverse complement strand
GACGCCGTGCGCGTGGGGCGCCGTCGCCAGGAAGGCGAAGGTCGTCAACGGAAGGGCGAAGCTGAGGAGATGGAGGGCGAGGACTTTCACATACCGCTCCGTATGTGAGCCTTGATTTGCCACATACGAATCGGTATGTCAAGCGGCGTGGCGGAGGCGGCGAGCGCGCGCGAGCTCTCGAAGCAGGAGACGCGGGAGGCGCTGCTGCGCGCAGCGATGGGCGAGTTCGCGGAGCACGGCCTCGACGCGCCGAGCCTCGACGCCATCTGCGCGCGCGCCGGCTTCACGCGCGGCGCCTTCTACGTCCACTTCCGCGACCGCGAGGACCTCGTGGCCGCGGTGATGGAGCGCGTGCTCGGCGCGTTCCTCGATGCCGTCGTGGCGCGCGGCGAAGTCGCCGAGGAGCGAAGCCTCGCGGCGACCATCGAGCGCTTCGCGGCGGCGGTAGTGGGCCAGCGCGGCGCGCGCGCGAGGGGCGCGCCGACCGGCGACCCGGCCGACGCGTGGCGCGCTCCGGCCGTGCCTCTCCACCAGGTCCTCGCCGCCTGCTCGCGCTCGCCGGGGCTGCGGCGTCGCTTCGTCTCGATCCTCGAAGAGGCGATCCGGCGCGTCGCGAATGCGGCGCGTCACGACGGCCAGCGCGACGCCGACGCGCTCGCCGCGCTGCTCGTCCTGACCGCGCTCGGTGTGCGCGCCGCTCTCGATCTCGACCTCGCGCTCGACGTCCGCGCGGTGCGCGATGCGGCGCTGCGTCTGCTACAGCCTCGCGGGTCGCGCCGTCCGTAGTAGCATCGGACCCGCGACGGGAAAGGGGGTCTCGTGCAGGCTGTCGAGAGACGTACGCGAATCTCCCGCTACGCAGCGCGCGCGGCCGCGATCGCACCGATCGTCGCGGTGCTCGCGCTGCTCGCCGTCGCTGGCGCGCGCATCGAGCGGGCCGTCGAGGGCGGCGCGGACGTCGCGTTGCTGCTGCTGTCCGGCTGGCTCGGACTCGCCGCCGCCGACCTCGCCGGCGGCATCGTCCACTGGGCGTGCGACCGCTTCGGCGACGAGCGCACGCCGTGGATCGGTCCGCTCGTGATCGCGCCCTTCCGCGAGCATCACGTCGATCCGCAGGTGCTCGCGCGCAAGGACTTCTTCGACGGCGCGTCGAGCAACGCCTGGCTCGTGCTCTCCCTGCTCGTTCCCTTCGTTGCGCTGGTCGACGCGCCGAGCGGCTCGGGCGAGATCTTCGTGGCGGGATTCGTCGTCGCACTCTGCGCCGCGGGGCTGCTGACCAACACCTTCCACCAGTGGGCCCATCGCCAGAGCCCGCCGCGCGCAGCGCACTGGTTGCGAGCGCTCCGCATCGCGATCGCTCCCGACCGCCACGCGCTCCACCACGCCACGGGCGACGGCGCCTACTGCGTCACGACCGGCTGGTGCAACGAGCCGCTCGACCGCTGGCGCGTCTTCGAGCGGCTCGAGCGCGCGACGGCCAGGCTGCGCCTCGACGCGCGCGGGAGGCATGCTCGTGGCTGAGCGCGGTTCGAGGTTCCTGCTACGCGAGCGCGCGCGCCTCGCGATCGGGCTCGTGCTGCTCGAGTCGATGGCCGGCTGCGCGATGAATCCCGTGAGCGGGATGCCGCAGGTCGTACTGATGAGCGAGGCCGACGAGATCAAGATGGGCCAGGACTCGGCGCCGGAGATCGCCGCCAGCATGGGCCTCTATCAGGACGACGAGCTGCAGCGCTACGTCGAGAGCGTCGGCAAGCGCATGGCCGCGCTCTCCGAGCGGCCGCAGCTGCCCTGGCAGTTCCACGTGATCGACGACTCCGCGGTCAACGCCTTCGCGGTGCCGGGCGGCTTCATCTACATCACGCGCGGAATCCTCGCGAACATGCAGAACGAGGCCGAGCTTGCGAGCGTGGTCGGTCACGAGATCGGCCACGTGACCGCGCGCCACAGCGTGGCGCAGATCACACGCCAGGAGTTCGCGAACATCGGCCTCGGAATCGGGATGGTCGGGCTCGCCGTGATGGGCGCGGGGCAGATGGGGTCGATGCTCGGCCAGGCCGTCGGGTCGGGCGTGCAGGTGCTGTTCCTCAAGTACAGCCGCGACGACGAGACGCAGGCCGACGGACTCGGCCTCCGCTACATGAGCGCGGCGGGCTACGCGCCGGACGAGATGCCGAACGTCTTCCACACGCTCGCGCGACAGTCGCAGGAGACGCCCCAGAAAACGCGCGTGCCGGAATGGCAGTCGACGCACCCGGCGCCCGAGAACCGCGAGCAGCGCATCCAATCCGAAATCGAGAAGCTCCCGCCCGCGCAACGCGAAGGCCGCGTCGACGCCGCGGACTATCTCGCCAAGGTGAACGGGATCATCTACGGCCCGGATCCGCGCGCCGGCTACTTCGACGACAACAACGTCTTCCATCACCCCGGCATGGCCTTCCGGATGAAGTTCCCGAAGGGCTGGAAGACGCAGAACCAGCCGACCTCGGTGGTGGGCGTGAGCCCGGAGCAGGACGCCGCGATCCAGCTCGTGATGGCGAAGGAAAAGAACCTCGACTCGGCGGCGTCGGCCTTCTTCCGCAACCGCGGCATCCAGCGCGGCTCGCTCGACGAGCACGAGCTGAACGGACTCTCCGCGGTGTCCGCCAACTTCAGCGCCGCGACGCAGCAGGGAACCGTGCGCGGCCGCACGTCCTTCGTCGAGCTCGGCGACAACGTCTTCCAGCTGATCGGCTTCGCTCCGCAGAACAGCTATCTCTCGCAGGAGAAGGCGCTCGCGAACGCGATCGCGAGCTTCGGGCGCGAGACGGATCCCGCGGCGCTCTCCGTGAAGCCCTGGCGGGTCGAGATCGTGACGCCCGTGCGGAGCATGACCGTCGCGGAGTTCGCGCAGGCCTTCCCGGGCCCGGTCGACGCGAACGAGCTCGCGATCATGAACCAGGTCGAGAAAGGCGGGCACTACGAGGCGGGCAAGGCGGTCAAGCGAATCGTCGGGCAAGCGCTGCCGTAGGCAGCGCGCGCAGCGAGCCGTAGGCGAGCGAAGCATCAGAGAATTGTCCCGGTCGGCTCGGGACTGCCATCGAGAATGGGTCTAAAGCCCGCCGCGCCGCGCTCCGATGCGCGCTGCCGGGCGCCATGCATCCGCGCCCGAGGAGGTCGGCCGGATGAAGGACGGCAGCACGCGCAGAGTGGCGACGCAGGGCGGGGGCGCCGGACGCGGCTTCCTCGCGAAGCACAGGGTGACCCTGGTGCTGGCCTCCGGACCGCATGCCGGCAACGAGGTCGCGCTCGACCAGGAGCGCATCACGATGGGCCGGAATCCGAAGTCCGACGTGGCGCTCCAGGACGCGTCCGTCTCCTCCGAGCACGCGGCGCTCGAGCTGTGCGAGCGCGGCTATCGGCTGCGCGACCTCGGCAGTACCAACGGCGTGCAGGTCAACGGCTGCAAGATCGCCGTCGCCGAGCTGAAGCACGGCGACCGCTTCGAGCTCGGCAAGGTCTCGTTCCGCTACGTGGTCGAGACCCGCAGGGCCGCGCCCCCCACGCATCACGTCGACGAGTAAGCCGGCGCCGGCTCGTCGATGTCCGGACCCCGCACGATCGGCAGCTTCTCGATCGAGCGCGAGCTCGGCTCGGGCGGAATGGGGGTCGTGCTGCTCGGCCGCCACGCGACGCTCGAGCGCCGCGCGGTGCTGAAGCGACTGCGCCCCGAGCTCGCCGTGAGCGACGAGCTCGTCGAGCGCTTCGCGCGCGAGGCGCGCGCCGCCGCCGCGGTCCATCACCAGAACGTGGTGGCGGTCTACGACTGGATCGCCTGGCGCGGCGAGCACTACATCGCGCAGGAGTACGTCGATGGCGTGGACCTGCGTGCCGCGCTCGCGAAGGTCGGCCGCCTGCCGTGGCGCATCGCGGCGCTCGTCGCGCTCGACGTCGCGCGCGGACTCGAGGCGATCCACGCGCGCGGCACCGTCCACCGCGACCTCAAGCCCGCCAACGTGCTGCTCGGTCGCGGCGGTGAGGTGAAGATCGCCGACTTCGGCATCGCGCTCGAGAGCACGGCCGACGGCCTCACGCGCGCCGGCACCACGCTCGGCTCGCCGCCCTACATCGCGCCCGAGCAGCTCCAGGGCGAGCGCAGCGAGGGGCGCGCGGATCTGTTCTCCCTCGGCGTCGTGCTCTACGAGCTGCTCTGCGGCGCGCCGCCCTTCCGCGAGCCGGCCGACGGCGAGGACGACAGCCTGCTCGAGCGCATCTCGCGCGGCCGCTTCGAGCCCGTGCGGAGCGCTGCGCCCGACACGCCGCGCTGGCTCGCGCGCTGCGTCCACGCGCTGCTGCGCGCGAAGCCGCGCCGGCGTCCCACCTCGGTGCAGGTGGTGCGCCGTCTGCTCGAGCGGCACCTCGACATCTTCCCGGCCGAGGGGCGGCTCGAGCTCGCGAGCTGGCTCTGGCAGGAAGGCGTGTTCGAGGTGCGCGAGGGTGACACGATCGTGCTGTCGACTCCGGAGGTGCAGACCGGCCGCGTGCGCCCCTGGCTCGGCCTCGCGCTCGCGATCGCGCTCGCGGGCGCGCTCGCCTCGACGGCGATCGTGCGCGTCGAGCCGACGCCTCTCGTCGCGTGGTTCGAGGCGTTGCGCGCGCTCTATCCGCACGCATCGGAGCGCTGAGGGGTTGCCGGGCCCGCGATCGCGCGCAACCGTCCGGGTCTCCGGTCCCCTGCCCATCGGGAAACTGGATTGCGTCACGCAGCGCGTCTCGAGGACGTGAGCCTGCGCTTCGGCGAGCGCGTGGCCGTCGATCGGCTGTCGCTCGAGGTGCCGGGTGGATCGGTCTTCGGTCTGATCGGCCCGAACGGCTCCGGCAAGACGTCGACCCTGCGGATGCTGCTGGACCTGCTGCGCCCCGACAGCGGTCGCATCGAGGTCCTGGGAGACCGCCGGCTCTCGCGCGCCCGCGACCGCGTGGGATACGTGCCCGAGGAGCGCGGTCTGTACCGCAGGATGGCGGTGCGCGCGACGCTCGAATACTTCGGCCGCCTGAAGGGCGCTTCGCCTCGTGAGCTGCGACCGCGCATCGAGCGTTGGCTCGCGCGCATGCAGCTCGCTGACGTGGCCGGACTTCGCGTCGACACGCTCTCGAAGGGAATGGCGCAGAAGCTGCAGCTGCTGACCGCGGTGATCGCGGAGCCGGAGCTGCTGATCCTCGACGAGCCGCTGTCCGGGCTCGATCCCGTGAGCGCCGACATGGTCGGCGGCGTGCTCTCGGAGCTCCGGGCGCAGGGTCGGACCATCCTGATCAGCACGCACGACATGGCGGCGGCCGAACGCCTGTGTGATCGGATCGCGATGCTCTTCCACGGACGGCTCGTGCTCGATGGAACCTTGGACGAGATCCGCGATCGCTATGCGACGCGCATGGCGCGGGTGGAGACCGACGCACCGAACGAGGTGTTGCAGGCCCTGCCCGGCGTTGCCGCGATCGTGGAGCGCGGCCGCATGCGCGACGTCGAGCTGAAGGATTCGCCCGAGTCGTTCCTCGCGGCGCTCGTCGCGTGCGCCGGCGTGCGTCACTTCGAGCTGGTGCGGCCGTCTCTGCACGACGTGTTCGTGCGGATCGCGGGTCCCGGCGCCGGGGACGAGCTGCATGACTAGGGCGCTCGTCATCGCGGCGACCGAGTTCCGCGCGTTCGTGCGCGCGAAGTCGTTCTGGATCGGCTTGCTGCTGCCACCCCTGATCGGTGGACTCGTATGGCTCGGGACCTGGTGGGCGGCGAGCTCCGCCGTCGCCGCGTCCGCGCGAGGCGCGCACGCCGTCCGCATCGCCGTGCTCGATCGCAGCGGCTCTCTGTTCGGAGCGCTCGAGATCGCCGCGGCGCAGAGGAACGACAGACTCCGGTGGGTCGCCGGGAATCGCCCCGTCGAGCTCGTGAAGCTGGATCCCCCTTCGAGCTCCGACGAGGCTGCATTCGCCAACCTCGGACGCCGGATCCACGCGGGCGAGCTCGACGCGTGGGCCGAGATTCCGGCGGACGCGAATTCCAGTGGGCTCGCGGAGACCGTACCCCTGCGCGTGGTGTGCCCGGATGGGTTTCCCGGAGAAGTCGTGGAGTGGCTCGAGCGCGCGGCGCAGGACGAGCTGCGTACGCGCGCGCTGCGAAGTTCGTCGCTCCCCGAGGCGGTTCGAGCGCGTCTCGGTCGAACCGTGGAAGCGAAGGTCGAGGCGCCTCCGCCCGCGCCCGGCGAAGCGCGCGACTTCGCCCCCGATCCCGACGCCGCGGGAGGCTTCGTGGGTCGTCTGCTCGCGGAGAGCGGCCCGCATCGGAAGTCCTTCATCGCGGTTCCGCTCGCGATGATCCTCTTCCTCGCGGTCACGTTCACCGCGATGCCGCTCTTCCAGGCGGTGCTCGAAGAGAAGTCGAGTCGCGTGAGCGAGATCCTGATCGCCTCGGTGTCGAGCACGCAGTTGATGCTGGGCAAGCTCGTCGGGAGCCTCGCCGCCTGCGCGATCTTCGTCGCCGTCTACGTGGGAGTCCTGTTCGGCCTGCTGCTCCTTCTGTTCGGCGCTGCCATTCCCGGGCATCTGCTCGCGCTGTTCGCGGTCTATCTGCTCCTCTCGCTGCTCTTGTGGGGTGCGATCTTTCTCGCGCTCGGCGCCGCCTGCGTCGATGCGAAGGACGCGCAGAACCTCATGGTCCCCGCGATGCTCTTGCAGACGCTTCCCGTGTTCTTCATGAGCATCATCGCGTACGACCCCTCCGGTCGTCTCGCGCGAGTGCTCTCGCTCTTCCCGCCGACGGCGCCGATCACGATGATGGTGCGGCTCGGCGCCGATCCGGCGCCGCAGGCCGTCGAGATCGCGCTCTCGGTCGCGCTGCTCGCCGCCACGAGCTTCACCTGCGTGTGGGCGGCAGGCCGCGTGCTGCGCGTGGGGCTCCTCGCGTCCGGACGCTCGGCCTCGATGCGCGAGATCGCGCGCTGGATCCTGGCGCGCTGAGCGCGCTCAGAAATCTCGATCCATCAGCGTCTTCCGGCCTTCCTTTCTCGCGCGCCGGATCGCCTCGTCGCAGAGCGTGCGCAGCCGATCCGAGAGCAGCTCCGCGACGTGATCGCTCGTGTTCATGTCGGCGCGCGCGCGCACGTACGCCTTGAGCTTCGAGACGACGACGAGGACCTCCTTGTCGAGGTTCCTCTCGGGAGGCGGCGCGCTCGCGACGATGCGCCGCTGCGGTTCGCGCGCGGGAGCCGCGTCGCCCGCGCCGGACGCGGAACCCTGTGCCGTCGCCGCCTTCGCGCGCTCCTCCGCCTGCTCGCGCTCCCAGTCGGTGCGCGTCGGCGAGCGGCGCTCCTCGGACCACGAATCGCGGTGCCGCATCACCGAGAGGTGCGCGTCCCAGCACGACACCGTGCAGAAGACGAGCCCCGTGCGCTTGCGGTTGCAGGTCGTGACGTTGCAGACCCAGTAGACGCGCTCGAAGCCGATCGAGCTCTTGCAGCTCGAGCAGCGGCGCCAGAAGGCGGTGGTGGTCGGACTCGCGGACGTCACAGGGTTGCGATCTCCACGGGAATGCCGTTCACGATCGCGTTGCCCGACGGCACGTCCACGAGCTCGCCCGGCGCGAGCACGTTGTTGCAGGCGCCGGCGTGGCGCGCGGCGACGCCGAGCTGCGTACCCGGCTTGTCGTGGCCCCAGCCGTGCGGCAGGCAGACGACGCCCGGCATCATCTCGTCGCTCACCTCGACCGGCACCTCGATGCGGCCCGCCTGGCTCGTCACCTGCGCGCGCGAGCCGTTGCGGAGCCCGTGGCGCGCGGCGTCGTCCGGGTGGACGAGCAGGGTGCAGCGGTCCTTTCCGCTGACGAGCGGCGCGACGTTGTGCATCCACGAGTTGTTGGAGCGGAGATGTCGGCGCGAGACCAGCACGAGCGGCGGGTCCTGGCGGTCGAGCCGCTGCGCGAGCCGCGCGAGATCGCGCGTGATGTACGCGGGCGCGAGCTCGACCCGGCCCGACGGGGTCGCGAGCACCTCGTCGAGGCGCGGCGTCAGCGCGCCGCGGTCGATCCCGTTCGGCTCGCGCTCGAACGAGGCGAGCGTGAGGCCCCGCGGATTCGCGCCGTAGCCCTCGCCCCAGGGTCCCGTGCGGATCTGGAGGTCGAGGATGCGGCGCGGACCGCGCTCCGGATGGAGCTTCAGGATCTCGCCCGGGTCGCGGCCCGCGATCGGCGAACCGCGCCGCGCGGCCGCGGCGGCGACGAGACCGGCGAAGAAGAGATCGTCGAGCCCGCCCACGTTCACGTCGCGCGCGGGCATGCCGTTCAGCATCGCGGAGAGCGTCAGCAGGATCTGCCACTCGTGCGGGCGTCCCGGCTCGGGCTCGAATACCGGCGGCGAGTACTTGCCCGCGTTGCGCACCGCCCACGACCAGATCAGCTCGTCGTAGTGCGGCTGCTCGAGCACGGAGAGCCCGGGCAGGATCACGTGCGCGTGCCTGGTCGTCTCGTTGCGCCAGTTGTCGAGGCTCACCATGCACTCGAGCTGCGGCAGCGCCGCGTCGAGGCGACCGGCGTCGGGCGACGAGAGCACGGGATTGCCCGCGATCGTGATCAGCGCCTTCACCTGCCCCGGTCCCGGCGTCGCGATCTCCTCCGCCAGACACGAGACGGGCACCTGGCCGAGCACCTCGGGCGCGCCGCGCACGCGGCTCTTCCAGCGCCCGAATTCGAAGCCGTTCGCGAACTCGGGCGGGGTCAGTGATGCGAGCGACCACGCGATCGGGTTCGAGAACATCGAGCCGCCCTCGCGGTCGAGGTTGCCGGTCAGGATGTTCAGCACCTCGACGAGCCAGGAGGCGAGCGTCCCGAACTCCTGGTTGCAGGTGCCGATGCGGCCGTAGACGGCGGCGCGGTTCGCCGACGCGAGCTCTCGCGCGAGCCGGCGGATCGTGTCCGCCGGAACGCGACACGTCCGAGCGACGGCCTCCGGCGTGAAGGGCGCGCACAGCTCTTCCACGTCGTCGAGGCCGCGGACGCGCCCGGCGAGCGCGCCGAGCTCGACGCGGTCCTCGGCGAAGAGCACCTGCGCCATCGCGAGCAGCAGCGCGGCGTCGGTGCCGGGCCGGATCGGGATCCACTCGTCGGCGTGTCGCACCGTGCCGGTGCGGCGCGGATCGACCACCACCACCTTGCCGCCTCGCCGCCGGATCGAGTCGAAGCGCCCGAGCACGTCTGCCGCGGCGAGCAGGCTCCCCTGCGAGGCGTGCGGATTCGCGCCGAGCACGAGCAGGTGCTCGGTGCGGTCGAGGTCCGGCAGCGGGATCGTCCACATGCCGCCGTACATGAGCGCGACCGCGAGATTCTTCGGCCACTGGTCGACGGTGCCGGCCGAGTAGAGGCGCGGCAGCTGCGACATCGCGACGAAGGCCGGCACGTAGCGCGAGAGCGAGAAGTTGTGCGCGGTCGGATTGCCGATGTAGCAGGTGACCGCCTCGCGACCCTCGCGCGCGAGGATCGGCCGCAGGCGCCGCTCGATCTCGTCGAAGGCCTCGGGCCAGCCGACCTCGCGCCAGGTGCTGCCGTCGCGCACGAGCGGGCGGCGCAGGCGGTCCGGATCCTCGTGCAGGTGCCCCAGAGTCGTGCCCTTCGGACAGATGTAGCCGTGGCTCCAGACGTCGTCGGCGTTGGCGCGGATCCGGGTCACGCGGCCCTGCTCGACGTGGACGTGCAGTCCGCACATGGCCTCGCACAGCGAGCAGGTTCGGGTGTGGACTCCGTCGCGCGCGCTCATGCGGATCTCCTGGAGTAGAGCGCGCATTCTAACTTCTCTGCTCTTCGCTCGGCTTCGCCCCGCTGCGCGGCGCTTGCGGAATCCAACGCGGCACGGATGCGCGGTAGCGACGGTACGAGTCGCCGAACTGCGCCTCCAAGGTCGGCTCCTCGTAGAGCAGCACGAAGAGATGGAACGCGGTGAAGACGCACGCGGCGTAGACGAGCAGCGCGCGGCTCCCGAACCAGAGCGCGTGGCCGAGCAGCACCGTCAGGACGCCCACGTACATCGGGTTGCGCACCCATCGATACAGACCTTCTGCAACGAGCTCCTTCGGCGGGTCGACCGGCGCGAGCGTGCCGCGGCCGCGCACCGCGAAGTCGCGCACGCACCACAGCAGCACCGCGGTTCCGGCGAGCTGGAGTGGAAGGCCGAGCCCGTGGAGCGCGCCGATCTCGCGGCCCGTGCGCAGTCCGATCGAGATCGGCACCGCGTATCCGACCACGCCGGGCAGCAGCAGCACGAAGAGGAGCGCGCGCAGCCAGAGCACGGCCGCGCCTACGAGCTGCCGAACTGCTTGCCGTAATCGGTGCTGAGCCAGCGCTCCGGGCGCATCCGCACCACGACGTTGTCGCCGCGCGCATCGGCGCCGCCGGTCGCGGCGATGTAGCCGTCGCCGCGCTCGCGGCCGAGATACCGGTGCGCGAGCGGACGCTCGTCGTGCTCGAGCTGCGAGCGCTCGATCGAGACGATCGGGCCTTCGACGCTGACGTAGCGGTAGGGCGGCGTCTCGCTCTGCGCGCACAGCGAGAAGCGGCGCGCCTGCTCGAGCAGTCTGCCTTTGCGCGAGCCGCGCTCGGTCACCACCCAGACCTCGCCGCCGGGCGTGTAGCCGTACCAGATCGGGACCGCGAGCGGCGCGCGTCCCGGCTCCGCGATGCTGATCACACCGACGTGGACCTGCGCGAGGAAGGCCTCGCGCTCCTTCCGACTCATGACGAGCGACATCAGGGCTCCTGCGTGCGCGCGCGCATGCTACGAGTGAGGCCATGCTAACAGGAAGCCGGTGACGCCGGTGGTCTCGTGCGCGCCATCCACTGGTTCCGCAACGATCTCCGCCTCGCCGACAATCCGGCGTTCTCGGAAGCCTGCGCGGCCGATGTGCTCGCGCCGATCTTCGTCTTCGACGACCGGCTGCTCGCCGCGAAGAGTCAGGGCGCACCGCGACTGCGCTTCCTGCGCGACTCGGTCGCGGCGCTCGCGCGCCGAGTCGAGGCGCGAGGCAGCCGACTCTTCGTGCGTCGGGGAGATCCATGCCTGCTGATCCCGGCGCTCGCGCGCGAGCTGCGCGCCGACCTCGTCGCCTGGAACGCCGACACCACGCCCTACGCGCGCCGCCGCGACGCCGCGGTGCGCGCGTCGCTCGAGTCGGCGGGCATTCGCGTGCTCGCGCGCCAGGATCGGGTCGTCTTCGCCGCCGACGCCGTGCGCACGCGCGAAGGGCGACCGTATACGGTGTACACGCCGTATCGGCGCGCGTGGTGGCGTCACTTCGAGGAGGACCCGCCGCGGCCCGCGCCGTCGCGGCGCATGCCGGGTCCGCCTCCGCGGCTCGCGGCGGGCTCGATCCCGTCGCTGTTCGCGCTCGGCGTCCGCGACGAGGACTGCGCGCTCCCGTCCGCCGGCGAAGAGGTGGCGCGCCGCAGGCTTCGCCGCTTCCTCGCGCGCGACGCCGCGCACTACGCGGAGCGCCGCGACTTCCCCGCGGCCGACGCGACCTCGCGTCTCTCCCCGTATCTCCGCTTCGGAGCGATCTCCATTCGCGCGTGCTTCCTCGAAGCGCGCGAGGCGGCCGCTGCCGACGCGCGCGCGGCGCGCGGCATCGCGAAGTGGCTCGACGAGCTGGTCTGGCGCGAGTTCTACGCGGCGATTCTCGAGAGCTTTCCGCGCGTGCTGCGCGGGGCCTTCCGTCGCGAGTACGACGGCCTTCGCTGGGAGCAGGACGAGCGCGGCTTCCGCGCCTGGTGCGACGGCCGCACCGGCTATCCGTTCATCGACGCCGCAATGCGTCAGCTGCGCACGACCGGCTGGATGCACAACCGCGCGCGCATGGTGGTCGCGAGCTTCCTGGCGAAGGACCTCGGCATCGACTGGCGGCGCGGCGAGCGCTTCTTCATGCAGCACCTCGTCGACGGCGACCCCGCCAGCAACGACGGCGGCTGGCAGTGGGCCGCCGGGACCGGCACCGACGCGCAGCCCTTCTTTCGCATCTTCGATCCGGTCGCGCAGGGAGCGCGCTTCGATCCGCAGGGCACGTACGTGCGGCGCTTCGTGCCGGAACTCTCGCGCCTCGAGGGCGCCGCCGCGCACGAGCCGTGGCTCTCGCCCGAGCGCGCGCCCGCGTATCCGCCGCGCATCGTCGATCACGCCGCGCGACGAGAGCAGGCGCTCGCGCGCTACCGCGCGGCTAGAAGCGGTACAAGAAGCCCCAGGTGATCGACAGGTACTCGAGGTTCCGGACGTCACCGGTCGGCAGCACGTAGGCGACGCCGAGGTCGACTGCGAGCCAGGGCTTCGGATAGAGCTCCATGCCGCCGCCGAAGCGCCCGAAGCCGCCGTCGCCATTCGCACCGTCGGTGAAGGACTTCTGGATGTTTCCCTGGTGGACGCCCCGGAGATCCGCGTGCATCCAGCCACCGCCGAGCAGGGCATACGGCTGGATCAGCCCGGTCGGCAGATTGAGGCGCAGATTCGCGCCGAGGTCGTGGATCTCGATCCAGCCGTCCTCCGGGCCGAGGTCGACGTTGAAGTTGGCGAGCCACTCGCCCTGCACCTCGGCCGAGAGCCACGAGAGCGCGCGGTAGCCGGCGCGCGCGTTGAACCCGATCGAATCGTCGAACTTGATGTTGTTCGAGTCCTCGAACTTCTGGTGGGCCCAGGTTCCCGCGAGGCCGAGGTAGAAGCCCGGCCGGTTCGCGTCCTCGTTGGTGTCGCCGGTGAGGCCGCCCTTCGCTTCCTCTTTGTCCTCGTCCTTGTCCTGATCCTTCGCCTTCCCGTGATCCTGCTGCTCCACGTCGGTGCCCGCGTCGTCCTTGTCGTCGTTCTGCGCGAAGACGGGCCAGGCCGGCATCAGCGCCAGGACGGCAAGGGCAGCGCAGGCGAAGCGTCGCATCGAGGATCCTCCGATTCGGGGGCGCCAGTCTGCATCGGGCCCGCGCGGCGATGCAAGACAAACCGGGGCTAGCCACTGCTCTCGGGTGTCACGGATCCGATTTCGCATCGGGCTTCGAGTCGATCTGCGCCCGCAGCGAGGCCGCGATCGCGGCGCCGCGCGGGCCCGCGCCGTCGAGGTAGTAGCGGGAAAGCCGCTCGTAGACGCGCTCGGCGCCCACGCGGTCCGCGCGTTCGATCTCGCGGCGGCTCTGCTCGATCACGTCCTCGATCGGCGTGAAGTGGACGCCCTCGCGCTCGCGCAAGCGCTCCATGATCGCGTCGTCGTAGCGGACGATGCGCGCGACCGCGATGTCGCCGAAGTGGATCAGGTCGTAGGGCTCGGAGGGGCCGCGCGCGATCGGCGGGAAGCGCTGGCTCACGACGAAGAGCACGTCCTGCTCGCGGAGCCAGTCCTCGGTCGGCCTCTTCTCGTGGCCGGGACGTCCGCGCGAGGTGAGCGGCAGCTTCGCGAGCGAGTACTGCGTCAGCCCCGTCATCTCGGCGAGCCAGGGCAGTTCGCTGAAGTAGCCGAAGGCGCACATGCCGCCCTCGTAGGCCACCCGCGCGCCGGTGCCCGCGAGCGCGTCGTGGAGCGCGCGTCCCTGGAGCTCGCGCGCCGCGAGTGCGCGCGGCGGATAGAAGCGCCGCTCGTCGGCGACGCCGCGCCAGAGCGCGCGGTCGCCGAGCACGGGGTAGGGGAGCGCGGCCGCGACGACACAGGTCAAGGTCGCCGCGCGGGCCGCGCGCAGCGGCAGCTGCACGAGCTCCCCTTCGACGGCGAGGAGCAGCAGCGGCACCGCCGGCAGCAGGCGTCGCGCGAACATGAAGTCGCCGCCCACGTGCGCGACGTAGAGCCAGAAGCAGAGCGCGCTCGCCGCGAAGGCTGCGCCGTCGCGATCGACGTCGCTCCACGCGCCGGGGCGCAGCCAGCGAGCCGCGACGGCCGCGGCGAGCGCCGGCGCGAGGAGCCAGTTCTTCGCGAGATAGAGACCGACGTAGACGAGGCCCTGCGAGTACCACGGCCGCAGCACCGACTTCGAGTGGAAGGCGGTCGGCAGCAGCTCGCCGTAGTAGGCGAGCTTCCACGCGACGAGCGCCGCCGTGCAGAGTGCGGGCAGCGCGAGCAGTGCGGCGGCGCCGCGTCGCGCGGCGCGCGCGCTCGCGTCGCGCGGCGGCCAGAGCACGAGCGTGGCGGCCGTCGTGACGGCGAAGAGGAGGCCGTCCGGGCGCGTCAGCAGCAGCAGCGAGAGCAGCAGGCCGGCGCCGAGTGCCCGGCGGGAAGAGCGCGCCGCCCCACGGGCCGCGAGCGCCGACGCGGTGGCGAGCCAGCCGAAGAGCGCCGTCTCGAGGCCGCCGGTCGCCCAGTCGTGGAAATCCGGCGAGACCAGCGCGACCGCGGCGGCGAGCGGCAGGAAGGGCAGGCCGCGCCGGCGGTGGCGTTGCCACGAGGCGCCGGCCAGGGTCAGCGCGAGACCCGCATAGCAAGCGAGGCCGAGCCGGGCGGCGAGGTGGATCGGGTCGAGGCCCGCGGCCGCGCCGGCGGCGAGCGCGAGCGTCCAGAGCAGATTCGTGTAGCCCTCGACGCGCTCGCCCGCGTTGTAGACGAGCCCGTCGCCGTGCGCGAGGTTCTGCGCGTAGCGGAAGGAGATGAAGGCGTCGTCGCAGGTCCAGGTCAGCGCGTGTGCGCGCGCGAGGCCGCCGACGAGGAGCAGCAGGAGCAGCGCCCCGGCAACCCGAGTGGCGCGCGCGTCGCGTGTCGGCGTGGGCGCGCTCATCGCAGCTCGAAGACCTCGACCTGCCCGTCGGGCGAGCGGTAGCGGGGCATCGCGCGCGACCCGTCGGCCAGGAGCGCCTGCAGCGCGGGCGGCCAGGCGATGCCCCAGTCGCGGCGGCGATCGCGGAGCACGTGGGTGACTCCGCGCGCGGCCAGGCGCGCGCGGACCTCGTCGGGGCTGCGCGCGTCGCGCAGCCAGTCGGCGAGCTGCGAGGCCTCGAAGAAGCTGTCGGCCAGCGCGTCGCGCTCGAGGAAGAAGGTCTCGTTCGTGTCGAGCATCAGCACGCGCGCGTCGCGCGGCAGCTCCGCATCGATCCAGCGGAAGACCGGATCGACCGCGGCGGCGCGGCGCGCGGTGGCGTCACTGTGGAGCGTCGGAAGCACACCCAGCGCCTGCGCATAGTGTGGGCGCGCGCTCCAGGCGGCGAACGAGACGGCGACGCCGGCGAGCGCGAGCCGCAGCCCGCGGCGCGCTGCCGCGCTCGACGCGAAGCGGTCGATCGCGGCGTCGAGCGCGAAGGCGCACGCTAGCGCGAGCACCGGCAGCAGCGGGATCAGGAAGCGCATCTGCTGCGAGCCGAGCGACCACGCCGCGAAGTAGACGGCCGAGGCGCCGAGCGCGGCGCGCACGAGCGGCTCGCGCCAGCCGAGCCCGCCCGCGAGCGGCACGAGCAAGAGCCAGTGCGCCCCGAGGCGTCCGCCGAAGTGCGCGTAGTCCGGACCGCCGCGCAGCAGCACGCGCAGGGGCAGCAGCGCGTAGTCGAGCGGCGCGCGGCCCATGCCGATGCTGCGCTGCCAGCGCGCGAACTGCGAGCCGACCGCATCGCTCCAGTCCGGGCCGCCGAAGACACCGAAGAGGAACGGGTGCACGGGATCGCCGGTGAGGGCCGCGCTGCGGACGAGCCAGGGCAGCGCGAGCGCGGCCGCCGGCGCCGCGAAGCAGAGCGCCAGCGCGCCGGTGCGCCGCGGCTCTCCCGCGCGCGCGAGCGCGATCGCGCGCGGCACGGCCGGCGCCGCGATCGCCGCCGCGCCGAGGATGCCGTTCAGCTTGATGCCGGCGAGCGCGCCGCCGCAGACGCCCGCCAGCGCGAGCGCGCCGGTGTCCGCGGGTCGGCTCCGCAGCGCGCGCGCGACGAAGACGACACCGGCGGTGAAGAAGAAGGCGTAGGCGAGATCGACGTAGGCGACACCGAGCTCGAACAGGAAGACCGGATTGGCGAGCGCGAGGGGAGCGGCGATCCAGCCCGCGACGGGACGCCCCTCCGCGCGGCAGGCCGCGAACGCGGCGTAGAGCGAGAGCGCGCCGAAGGCCGTGTGCAGCGCCACGGCGAGCGCGTAGTCGCGGAGCAGCATCGCCAACGCGAACAGCAGCTCGGTCGCGTGAGGCCAGATCGCGTAGACGCTGATCGGAATCGGCGTGAACCCGCCCGCCGCGAGGTAGCGCTTCGGCAGGCTCAGGTGGTACGTCGCGGCGTCGCCGCCGACCCGATATGCGAGCGCCGCGAGCCAGAAGGGCGCGGTCGCGATCGCCGCCGCCGCGAGAAAGCTCGCGTCGAGGGGCTCGCCCCGCGATCCGCCGACGCGACGCCTCGCCCACGCGGCGGCGAGCGCGAAGCCGAGCGCGATCGCCGCGACCGGGAGCGGTCGCAGCGCGCCGGTGACCGCCAGAGCGAACAGGGCGAGCATCCAGCACGCGCTGCCGAGCACCAGGCGCGCGAGCACGCGCAGGCCATCGAGGTCCGCGTCGCGAAGCGCGGCGCGCTCGAGCGCGTAGCCCGGCAGCGCCAGCGCCGCGACGAGGCACCCGAGTGCGGCTGCGTGGGCCAGGACTTCGTGCATCAGCGGCGCCGTGTGGCACGAAGCCTATCATCCCGCGCCGTGACCGGGGCCTCCGAGCTCTCCGCGACGCACGCTCGCGACGTGCGAGCGCGCATCGCGGAAGTGGCGCTGCTCGCGCCGCTGCTCTGCGGCAGCGCCTGGCTGCTGTTCGAGCTGACTCGCTTCGAGTTCGGACTCGATCAAGGCATCTACGGCGTCGTCGCCGACGCGATGCTGCGCGGCGGCGCGCCCTATCGCGACGCGTGGGACTTCAAGCCGCCGGGCGTCTACTTCGTCTTCGCGCTCGCGCGCGGTCTGTTCGGCCACCAGATGGCCTCCGTGCGCATCCTCGAAGCCGCGAGCCTGATCTCGCTGCTACCGGCCTTCGTCGCGCTGTCGCGGCGCTTCGCCGGCGGCGCGCTGCCCGGGCTACTCGGCTTCGCGCTCGCGGTCAGCGGTCACGTCTGGCTCGGCTCCTGGCACACCGCGCAGCCGGAGAGCTTCGGCGGCGTGCTGCTCGTCTACGCGCTGCTCCTCGCGACCGGCTCGCCACGCCGCGCGCGCGAGCGAGACCTCGCCTTCGCCGGCTCGGGCGCGCTCTACGCGCTGGCGGCGCTGATGAAGCCGCCGCTCGGCGGCGGGATCCTGGTGTCGGCGGGCTTCGCGGTGCACGCCGCCTGGCAGGGCGCGCCGCGCGAAGCGCGGCGTCGCGCGGCTCTGCGCGTGCTCGCGGCCTTCGCGGTCGGCGGCGCCGTGCCCGTGCTCCTCGTGCTCGGCTACTTCGCGGCAAAGGGCGCGCTGCCCGCGCTCGCCGACGCGCTCTTCGTCTTCGCGCCCGCGTACACGAGCCTCAACTATCAACCCGGAAGCCTGCGGATCTTCCCGTTCCGCGCCTTCGAGTTCTTGCTCTTCCGCTTCTCGCTGCTGCATCCGGTCGGGCTCGCGCTGCTCTTCGCCCTGCCGCCGCTCGCGCCGCGCGAGCGCGAGGGCCGCGCCCACCTGCTCGGTGTGATCGCCTTCGGGGTCATCGGCGTCGGACTCCAGGGGCGCTTCTTCGTCTACCACTACGCGGGCGCGCTGCCGCTCGTCGCGCTGCTCGCCGGCTGGGGCCTGTGGAAGCTGACACGCATCGGACGCTCCTACGCGCTCGGCACGGCCGGCATCGCGCTGCTGATCCTGCTGCTCGCCAACGCGAACGACCGCGGCAACCCGCTGCCGGGCGGCTTCCTCACGCGCGTGCGGACCTTCGACGACGGCCACGCGCGCAACGAGGCGGTGCGCAGGGTCGCGAGCTGGGTCGCGGCGCACACGCGTGAGGGCGACCGCATCTACGTGTGGGGATTCGAGCCGCTGGTCTACGACCTGGCGGGTCGACTGCCAGCCAGCCACTACATCTACAACGCGGCGCAGCGCGCGCCCTGGTCGCGCGCGAAGGCGCGCGGCGAGCTCATGCAGGAGCTGCGCGGCGCGCCGCCGGCGGCAGTCCTGGTGGAGCACGGCGATCTGCACCCCGGCACCGCCGGCAGCGACGTCGACAGCGCCACCGAGCTCGAGCACTTCCCGCGGCTGAACGAGTTCCTTTCCGATGGCTACATGCCGGTCGTGCGCATTGGACGCTTCACGGTGTATCTGACGCGGGACGCGGCAGCGACACTCCCGAGCGAGCCAGCGCTTCCTTGAGATAGGGCACGGAGGCGCGGTCCTCCGGATCGAGCGCGCTGCCGTGCAGCCGTGTCGCGAGCAAAAGGTCGCGCCGGCCGGCGGCCAGGTCGCCGTCGAGGAGCGCCAGCGTCGCGAGGTTCGCCCACACGCGCCAGTCGCCGGGCGCGAGGCGCTGCACCCGATCGAGATAGCGGCGCGAGGCCTCGAAGTTGAAGAAGGGCGTCTTCATCGCGTAGATCGCGTTCGAGAGCAGCCAGCGCGCCCGCACCCGCAGCCGGTCCTCGGGGCTGCCGAGGCGCGAATCGAGGCGCGCGAGCCACTCGGCCTCCGTGCCGATCGGCGCGCCGGGTGAGAGCAGCAGCGAGTGCTCCGCCATCGCGCTCGCGATCGCGCGGCCGATGAGCGCATGCCCGCGCGGTGTCGGGTGGCAGTTGTCGCAGACGAGCTCGAAGCCGACGAGGCCGTTCGCCGACGCTTCCTCGAACGAGCGCGCCACGTCGACGAGCACGACACCCGGCTGCTCTGCGGCGCGGCGCACGCGCTCGTTCTGCGAGTCGAATGCGCGGCGCGGGACGAGATCGCGGTCGCGCGCGCGGGCGAAGAGGGCGCGCGCCGAGTGGGTGTCGCCTTGCGCGCGGAGAGCGCGGGCCTCGAGGTAGAGGAGCATCGCGTCGTCGCCGAAGCGCGCCTTCGCCAGCCGCAGCTCGTCCTGCGCCTTCGCGGTGTCGCCCCCCGCGAGCAGCGCGCGCACGTTGGCGACGACCTCGGCGTGCCCCGCGGCGTCGGGACGCTCGACGCGCAGCAAGGCGGGCGGCCACTCGGCCAGATTCGAGGGCGCCGTGCAGAGCATGAGCGGGATGCCGCGTTCGCGCGCCATCGCGACGATCGCGTCGAGGTTCTCGCCGAAGCGCTCGAGCACGGAGCGCGCGAACTCGCTGTCGGGCCAGACCGGCAAGATCGCGTCGGGCAGCGGCGGCTCGACCGCCGTGTCGCGACCGAGCGCGTGCGCGAGCGCGCGCACGAGCCGCGAGCGCTCGCGCAGCCGGTAGAGCGCGCCGCGCCAGCCGCGCTCGCGCTCGGCCACGAGGAACTCGTTGTGCCCCATCAGCACGATCGCGAGATCCGCGCCGGCGTCGAGGCTCTGCGCGAAGGACTCGCGCACGTCGTCCGACCCGATGCCCGAGTGCGCGAGGTTTCGGAGGTCGACGCTCCGATCGGGCGCGAGGCGTCGCAGCTCGTGGGTCAGGAACGTGGTGAAGCCATAGGCGCCCTCCGGCACGCCCTGTACGGTCGACTCGCCGAACGCGAGGATGCGGAAGCTGCCGGGCGCCTTCGGCGGCAGCTCCACGCGGGGCGGCGCGCCGAGCCCGAGCACCCGACACGCGAGCTCGAGCGCCGCGATCAGGACGGCGCTCGCGAGCGCGATGCGCAGCGCATCGCGCAGGAGCTGGTTCGGTCCCCGCGACATCGTGATCGGTCTGCGCTCGCCCTGGAGCGCCGGTCACGCCGGCGCGTTATGAGTCTTCCCGCTGCGCGTCGCGAGGGCAACGACGCGACCCGCCGCGGAGGCGCCGACACGAGGTGGGTTCCTCGGGCTCGAACGTCGGTCGGGCGCTGCTGTCCGGCGCGGGCCTCGTCTACCTGGCCGCGGCGCTCGTCTACGACGCCCGGCTGATCGCGCTCTTCACCCCGGGCGAGCTCGCCCCGCTGACGCTCGAGAAGCTGCGCGCCGTGCGGATCGACTTCGCCGCGACAGCCGCGGCGCTCCTCGCGCTGTCCTTCGTCGTCGCGCGCATACCCTCGCTGTCGCGCTGGCTCGCGCGCGATCGCGTGGCATCGGTCCTTCTGGCCGCGGTGGGTCTCGTGCTCCCGCTGACCCTGCTCGACTGCGGCCTTCGCCCCTTCGTCGAGCCGAAGTCGACCCTCTACACCGCGGACCACGAGCTCGGCTGGAAGCTCGTGCCCGGCGCCGAGGACGAGGACGGCGGCGCGCGCGTCCGCATCAACGCGAAGGGTCTGCGGGGTCCGGAGGTCGCGTACGAACGAGCGGGAGGCGCGATCCGCATCCTCTGGCTCGGCGACTCGGTCACCTTCGGCTACGGCGTCGAGGCGACCGACGCGATCTTTCCGTTTCGCGTCGCGGCGCTGCTCGCCGAGCGGCTCGCGAGGCCGGTGGAGAGCGTCGACGCGGGAGTCGGCGGCTACTCGCCGTGGCAGGAGCAGGCGTGGCTCGAGCGCGACGGCTGGCGCTACGCGCCGGACGTGGTGGTCGTCGGCTTCGTGCTGAACGACCTGACCGAGCCGCTCTCGCTCGTGCGCTACGGCGGCAAGGGCGAGGGCTGGCAGCTCGCGCGCAGCGCGCGAGGCGCGCTCGATCGCTGGCTCTCGCAGAGCGCGCTCGCCGTCTCGCTGCGCGACGGATTCGCAACCTTGCGCTTCGGCCGCGACGTGCGGCGCGGCGCGCAGGCGCTCGAGTCGCACGATGTGCAGCGAATGATCGCGCAGCCGCAGGATCCGCTCTGGCAGCAGAGCTGGCGGATCGCCGAGGGAAATCTCGCGCGCATCTTCGCGTCGGCGCGTCAGCGCGGCGTGTCGGCTGCACTGGTGATCTTCCCGTACGCCTTCCAGCTCGACGCGCCCGACGCGACCGCGGGACCGCAGCGCCGGCTCGCGGCGTTCGCGCGGGAACAGGCCGTGCCCGTGCTGGATCTCCTGCCCGTGCTCTCGGCCGCGCGCGCGCAGCGGCTCTTCCTCGACGCATCACACCTTTCGGCGTCGGGCCATGCGATCGCGTCCGACGCGATCGCGGCCTTCCTGCTCGAGCGAGTGTCGCTCGACGCCGCGCGGGCGCCGCAGGCGTGAGCCGCTTCGGTCCGCTCACGCGCCGGCTCGCGCTCTTCGTGCTCGCGAGCGCGCTCGGGGTGAACGTGTTGCTCGCCGGACTCGGTCAGCACACCACCCTGCGCGACACCGCCTTGTTCCTTCGAGGCGTCCAGGGCGTCGACTCGTGGCGGCCGATGGCGCAGGCCTACGCGATCGCGCCGGCGGGCGCCGTGCATCCCCTCTACCAGCGGCTCTTCTTCGAGCGGCACGTGAAGTTCATCTATCCGCCGACCGCGCTGCTGCTCTTCCGCGCGCTCGATCTCTGCTTGCCGATCGAAGCGTGGCGCGTTGCGCTGAATCGGCTCTCGTGGCTGTGCGTCGCGCTCGCGATCGGATTCAGCGCCGCGCTGCTCGACCGCGCACTCGCGCGCGCGTCGCCTCCCGCGTCGCGCGCGGATCGCCTCGCGCGCATCACGCTCGTCGCGGCGTTCGGTCTCTGCTTCTACCCGCTGATCAAGGCCTACACGCTCGGGCAGATGCAGGTGGTCGTGAACGCGGCCTTCGCCGCCATGCTCTGGTGCTGGCTCACGGGCCGCCCCGTCGCGGCCGGCGTGCTCGTCGCGGGGATGGCCGCGGTCAAGCCGCAGTACGGACTGTTCGCTCTGTGGGGGCTGCTGCGCGGCGAGCGGCGCTTCGTCGCGTCGACCGCCGTCGCCGGCGGCGTGCTGCTCGCGCTCTCGGTCGTGTCCTTCGGGCTCGACGATCACGTCGACTACCTGCGCGTGCTCGCGCACGTCGGCCGCCACGGCGAGGCGTACTGGCCGAACCAGACCGTGAACGGCTTCCTCCAGCGCCTGCTCGGCAACGGGCAGAGCGCGGTCTGGGACCCCGCGCAGTATCCGCCGTTCAACGGGGTCGTCTACGCGGGCACCCTGGCGAGCAGCGTCGCGCTGCTCGCCGCGGGGCTCTTCGCGCCGCTCCGCTTCCCGGATCGGGGCGGCGCGCTCGACCTCGCGGGCTTCGCCGTCGCGCTGACCGTGGCCTCGCCGATCGCCTGGGAGCACCACTACGGCGTGCTGCTCCCGATCGTCGTGATCGCGCTCGCCGAGGCGATCTCGCGGCGCGCATGGGGCGCTGCGACGTGGCCGGCGCTCGCGCTGTGCGCCGGGCTCGCGAGCAACTACTGGGACGCGCTCGGCCGTCTCTCGGGAACGGTGTGGAATCCCCTCCAGTCCCTGCTGCTCTTCACCGCGCTCGTACTGCTCGCGTTGCTGCTCGGCATGCGGAGCATCTCGGTGTCTTCGAGCGCCGAAGCTCTGCCCCGCCGCTGAACACGCCGGTACAATAGGCCGCCCATCGACCAGAAGAAGGGATGCACCATGGACATCTTCAGCATCGAGGGTTGGTACTTCCTGCTGCGCTGGTTCCACTTCCTCGCCGGGATCACGTGGATCGGCATGCTCTACTACTTCAACTTCGTGCAGACGCCCTTCTTCGCGACCGAGCTCGGCGGCACGGCGCGCAGCGCGATGGTTCGAGGCCTGGTGCCGAACGCGCTCTGGTGGTTCCGATGGGGCGCGATGTTCACGTTCCTGACCGGCTGGACGATCATCCTGACCAAGCTCGGCCACGATCACGTCCCGCTCGACAGTGGCTACATGACGCGAATCCTGAGCGGCGGCCTGATGGGCACGATCATGTGGGCCAACGTCTGGTTCGTGATCTGGCCGGCGCAGCAGGTCGTGATCGCCAACGCGACCAACGTCGCCGCGGGCGGCACCGCCGACCCGACGGCCGCCGCACGAGGCGCGCGATCCGGCACGGCGTCGCGCACCAACACGCTCTTCTCGATCCCGATGCTCTTCTTCATGGGCGCGGCGTCGCACTTCTCGGCGCTCGGCAACGGCACCGGGGTCGCCGCCTACTGGCTCTGCGCGCTGATCGTGATGGCTGCGATCGAGGCCAATGTCTTCTTCGGGACGCCGGCCTCGCAGAAGCCGCTCTCGACGGTGGGGGGGACGATCCACGCCGGCGTGCTCGTCACGATCGTCCTCTACGCGCTGATGGAGATCATCCTGTAGGGGCGCCCGCCGTCTTCGCGCGAGGCACCTCCGCGAGGTAGGCGGCGAGGGCGTCGATCTGGTCCGACAGGTATTCGAACCGCGGCATCGCGTTGCTCTGACGCTTCGGCGTGTAGCCAGGCGGATACGCGCCGTGCAGCACGCGCGCCTCGATCAGCTCGCGCGACGATCCCGCGATCGCGGGGCCGGCCGAGCCGTCCTGCGTCGGATCTCCGTTGTGACACGCAATGCAGACGTTCTGGTAGACGCGCTGCCCCTGCTGCGCGAGCGGAGAGAGCTCGGCGGAGCTGGAGCAGGCGGTGCTGACGCAGGCGAGCACGGCGAGGAGCAAGGTCGAGCGGGTGCGGCAGGTCATCGGGAGGGCGGAGCGTAGCCCGGGCCGCACGAGTCCTCGCCGCGCTCCTTCCGGTTGTAGAGTGGTCGCGATGTCCGCCTCCTCGAGCTGGACCACGCGCGCGAACGCGCTGACCTCGCTGCGCGTGCTGACCGCCCCGGCGCTCTGCACGGCGGTGTGGCGCGGGAACGTCGAGTGGGCGGGGCTGCTCTTCGTGCTCGCCGTCGCGACCGACTTCGCGGACGGCTGGGTCGCGCGCCGCTTTCGCGAGGCGAGCCCTCTCGGATCGTTGATCGACCATGGCGCCGACGCGCTCTTCGTGATCACGGGCAGCGCGGCACTCGCGGTTCGCGGCGAGCTCCCGGGCTGGCTGCCCGTTGCGATCCTGTTCGCATTCACGCAGTACGTCGTCGATTCGCGACCGGGACCGGCGCTTCGGGGCTCGTGGCTCGGCCGCTGGAACGGCATCGCGTACTTCGTCGCGGTGGGCATCCCGGTCGTGCGCGATGCGCTCGGGCTCGCGTGGCCTCCGGCGGGATGGGTGCGAGGGATCGGCTGGATCCTCGTCGCGACCACCGTGCTCTCGGTGCTCGACCGCCTTCGCCATGCGGGCCTGCCCGGGCCGGCGCCTGCGTCCGACCGCTGATCGATTCCCGACTGAGCTGATCGGAATGATTCGATCGGGCCAGGGGTCGACACCCCGAAGTAGCTGGATTCCATGAATTACGAGACCATACTATTCCCGCTCCTTGATATCGGGATTGCTTGAGAGAGGCAGCGAGACGCCGGTAGACTCGCCAACCCGTCCGCGAGGCCGGCCGCCCTGACGGGCGAAGCGCGTCCCGGGCCGCTGTATTCCCACCCCTCATCCTTGAGCGGCTCGCGTTGCGAGGAGATCAACCATGACGGGCACCACGTGGAAGCAGATCCTGCGCGGACGCATGGAGCCCGGCTGGGAAGACGAGATCGATCTCTTCGACGGCCAGGTGCAGCTCCGCAAGCAGGGAAAGCTCGAGGAGAAGGTCTTCGCCGAGACGCGGCTGCGGCGCGGGGTGTACGGGCAGCGCTACGACAACGGAAAGCGTCACGATGGGATCGCCGAGCGGCAGCTCGCGTTCGCGTCGCGCCCGACCAAGGGCTCGGACACGGTCTGGGATGCGCCGGGCATGCAGCGCATCAAGATCCCGTACGGCGGGGTGTCGCCGGAGCAGCTCGAGGTGCTCGCGGAGCTCGCGGAGGAGTACTCCGACGCGATCCTTCACGTGACCACGCGCCAGGACATCCAGCTCCACTTCGTCCACATCGAGGACACGCCGGACCTGATGCGGCGCCTCGCGGCCGTCGGCATCACGACGCGCGAGGCTTGCGGGAACTCGGTGCGCAACGTGACCGCCTGTCCGCTCGCGGGCGTGTGCCGCACCGAGGCCTTCGACGTCTCGCCCTACGCGAAGGCGCTGATGCGCTTCCTGCTCGGCCACCCGGACGTGCAGGACTTCGGCCGCAAGTTCAAGCCGGCGTTCTCCGGCTGCGCGCACGAGGCGTGCGGACTCGTCAAACTGCACGACGCCGGCTACGTCGCGAAGGTCGAGAACGGGAAGCGCGGCTTCCAGGTCGTGGTCGGCGGAGGGCTCGGACCCGTGCCGTACCAGGCCGAGGTGCTCTCGGAGTTCACACCCGAGGAGGAGCTGCTGCCGCAGATGCAGGCGGTCGCTCGCGTGTTCGCGCGACTCGGCGAGAAGCGCAACCGCGGCCGCGCGCGCATCAAGTTCCTGGTGGCGAAGCTCGGGATCGAGGAGTTCCGCCGGCTGGTCGCCGAGGAGCGCGCGAAGCTGCCCTACGACCCGCGCTGGACCGCCTTCCTCTCCGACATGCCGGTCACGCAGGGCGTGCCCGCGCGCGCGGGTCGGCCGCTCGCGACGAGCGCGCGGCCGGCGGGCTTCGACGCCTGGCGCGAGACCAACGTCACGCCGCAGCGACAGCCGGGCTACGTCGTCGTGATGCTCAATCTGCCGCTCGGCGACATCACCTCCGACCAGACGCGCGCGCTCGCCGACCTCGCGCGCAAGTACGCGGGCGACAACCTGCGCACCACCGTCGAGCAGAACATCTGCTTGCGCTTCGTGGCCGAGTCCGACCTGCCCGCGCTCTACGAGGAGCTTCTCGCGGTCGGACTCGCCGCACCCGGCGCCGGCACCATCGTCGACGTGACGTCCTGCCCCGGCACCGACACCTGCAAGCTCGGCATCGCCGCGTCGCGCGGTCTCGCGGCGGAGCTGCGGCGCCGCCTCGGCGAGAAGCAGGCGTCGCTGCCGGCGGCCGTGAAGGATCTGAAGATCAAGATCTCGGGCTGCTTCAACAGCTGCGGGCAGCATCACGTCGCGGACATCGGCTTCTACGGCAACAGCCGCAAGGTCGACGGCCGCACCGTGCCGCACTTCCAGGTGATCCTCGGCGGGCAGTGGACGGAGAACGCGGGAGCGTACGGCCTCGCCGTCGGCTCGGTGCCGAGCAAGGCGATCCCCCAGACGATCGAGGCACTGACCGACGCCTACGCGCACGGGCGTCGGGGCGACGAGCGCTTCCAGGCCTGGATTGCGCGCATGGGCAAGCGCAACGTGCGCGAGATCATCAAGCCGTTCATGGAGGTGCCGCTCCACGCGGATGGGCCCGAGTTCTATTCCGACTGGCACGACGTGCGCGAGTTCACGATCGGCGACCTCGGCGTCGGCGAGTGCGCCGGCGAGGTGGTGTCGCTCTTCGGGATCGAGGTGGTGAAGGCGGAGTCGCAGGCCTTCGACGCGCAGATCGCGCTCGAAGAGGGCGACTACGAGGAGGCCGAGGAGCTCGCCTACAAGGCGATGCTGTCCGCGGCGCGCGCGCTGGTTCGCACCGAGTACATCGACGTGACGGAATCTGCCGACGACATCGTGAAGGAGTGGCGCGCGCGCTTCTTCGACACCGAGCGCTTCTTCGACAAGTACTCGGGCGGGCGCGCGGGCCAGTACCTGCTCGACCGCTACGCCGAGAAGTCGCCGCGCGTCGGGCGTTCCGAGGCGGCGCGCCGCGTCGAGGAGGCGCAGCTCTTCATCGAGGCGGCTCACGCGTGCGAGGCGCGCGCAGAGGCGCAGCGCGCGCCGCTGCCGGGTCCGGTCGAGATCCCGCCGCCCTCGCCGGCGGAAGCTTGACGCGAGACGACCCACGCCATGCAGCCGAAGCGCATCGCCGTCAAGTTCTTCGCCGCGCCGGATCCCGCCGCCGCGGTCGATCTCCACCCCTTCCTCGGCATCTTCCACCGCTTCATCCAGAAGGGCGTGCTGCCGGGACTCCTGCTCGACGTCGCCGACTACGCGCACGTCCCCGAAGGTCCCGGCGTGATCCTGATCGGGCACGACGTCGACTACGGCATCGACCTCGCCGGCGGAAGGACCGGTCTGCTGACCACGCGCAAGCGGCTCGAGTCGACACCGGTCGGCGTTTCACTCATCGACACGTTGCGGCGTTCGCTCGCGGCGCTCGCGGCGCTCGCGGCCGAGCCCGAGTCGAAGCTCCGCTTCGCGACGCAGTTCTTCCACCTCGATCTGCTCGACCGGCTCGCCGCGCCGAACGACGAGGCTGGCTTCGCCGCGGCGCGCGACGCGATCGCGCCCGCGCTCGACCAGCTCTACGGCGCGGGCGCGTGGAAGGCCTCTCGCGCGAGCGACTCCGACCTTCGCAAGCCGCTCGCGCTCCGCGTCGAGTTGCAGGCGGCGTTGCCGCTCGAGTCGCTCGCGGCGCGCCTTCGTCAGGAGGGTTGAGGTGGCCGATCGCCAGAGTCCGTACGACATCCCGGTCGAGGAGCTCGCGCGTCTTCGCGAAGAGGGCGCCGAGTTCGTGCTCGTCGACGTGCGCGAGCCGCACGAGTACGAGATCTGCAATCTCGACGGCGTGCTGATCCCGCTGAAGTCGCTGCCGGGCCGCCTCGGCGAGCTCGACCGCGAGGCATACCTCGTGGTGCACTGCCGCAGCGGTGCCCGCAGCGCGAAGGCCGTCGAGCTGATGCGCGCTTCGGGCTTCGAGAACGCCTGGAATCTCGAGGGCGGGATCCTCGCGTGGATCGACCGCATCGATCCGAGCCTCACGCGATATTAGGCGTGGCCGCGGGGAGCAAGCGGGCCGCGGCGCGCTGGAGCGCTGTGCTGTGTCTGCTCGCTGGATGTGCGTACCACTGGGAGCGGCCGAGCGTCGATCCCGTGCAGGCGAGAGATCGGCGGAGCTGCACGGCGCAGGCGCGTTGCGTGGACCTGGTCGTGGTAGTCGAAACATCGGGCTCCTCATCGGATGCCCCGGGCGAAGCTCCGGCGTTCTCCAGGAACCTGCTTCGCGGTCTGTTCCACATGGATTTTGCCAATGAGCCCGACAGCAGACTGTGGATCGGGCTCGACGGTGTCGAGTCCGCGCTGAAGGAGCTGGACGCCGCGCGCGTCGGCGTCGCGCTCGTGGGCTTCGCTGGCCGCTTCGACGACGAGAACCGCCCCGAGACCGCGAGCTGGCTCGAGGCGCCGCTGACCGACGACTACTCCGCCATCGAGTCAGGGATGGAACGCATGCGCAATCGGGGTCCGAGCGGCCTGAGCTGTCATGCATGCGCGGTTCGGTTTGCGCAATCGGTGCTGTCCCACTCCCGCGCCGCGGGACGTTGCCCGGCGATCGTCCTGGTGGGAGACACCGACCCGAACCGGCCGTACCACCCCATGCTCGCCGGGAACCAGCGCGAGTTCGAAGATCGCGTGGCCGCGAACCAGCGAGAGGTCGCCACTGCGCTCGCAGAGTCCTCCGGCCTCCACTTCACGCTCGTGGCACTGGGCGAGGAGAACCTTCTGCAGAGTGAACACATGGAGCAGTTGCTGGCGCCGTCGGGCGGCAAGCTGGTCCCCGTAGGCAACGCCGGAGAGGTCTCCCGCGCGATCATCACGGCCGTCGACGCCTGTGAGTGACGCGGAGCGCTTCCGGAAGGCGATCGCCGCGATCGACGCCGCCAACGCCGACGACCCGCACGAGATCGTCGTGCGCGGCGCGCGGCGCAAGAAGGAGCTCGCGCACGCGGAGCTCGTTTCGGAGTGGGTCGCGCGGCTCGCGCCCGACGCCTCCGAGGCGCTGCGACTCGCCGCGCGCGCGCACCACGTGCGCCGCTGGGAGATCGCGCGCGAGACGCAGCCGCCCGATCGCGCCGGCTATCACCGCTGGCGGAAGGCGCTGCACGAGCACCACGCGGAGATCGCGGAACGCCTGCTGCGCGACGCCGGCTACGACGCCGCCACCGTCGTGCGCGTGCAGGACCTCGTGCGCAAGCGCGGACTCGGACGCGATCCCGAGGTGCAGGTGCTGGAGGACGCTCTCTGCCTGGTCTTCCTCGAGACGCAGCTCGCCGAGATCGCGCGGCGCATGCATGAGCCGAAGCTCGCGGACGTCGTGCGGAAGACGCTACGCAAGATGAGCCCGGCCGCGCGCGCGCACGCGACGTCGCTGCCGCTCGGCGAGCGCGAACGCGCGCTCCTTGCCGAGATCGCGGCCGCGTCCGGGAGCGCGCCGGCTCCGATCTCCTAGAATGAGCGCCCCGCGCGCGCCACATGGGCGCACTTCGCGCGCGCATCGACAGGAGACACTGCTCGTGGACACACGTGCCGACTTCACCGACGCGATCGGCCGCACGCCGCTGATCCGCCTGCGCCGCGCCTCCGAGGAGACCGGCTGCACGATCCTCGGCAAGGCCGAGTTCCTGAATCCCGGCGGCTCGGTCAAGGACCGCGCCGCCAAGTACATCATCCTCGACGCGGAGGAGGAGAAGCGGCTCGAGCCGGGCGGCGTCGTGGTGGAGGGCACCGCCGGCAACACCGGAATCGGTCTCGCGCTCGTCGGCAACTCGCGCGGCTACCGCACCGTGATCTTCATCCCCGACACGCAGAGCCAGGAGAAGAAGGACATGCTGCGCCTGTGCGGGGCCGAGCTGCGCGAGGTGCCGGCCGTCCCGTACAAGAACCCCGACAACTACGTGCACCAGGCCGATCGCTATGCGCGGGAGCTCGCGAAGACGGAGCCCCGCGGCGTCCTCTACGCGAACCAGTGGGATAACCTCTCGAACCGCAACGGCCACGTGCGCTCGACCGGACCCGAGATCTGGGAGCAGACCGGCGGGCGCGTCGACGGCTTCACCTGCGCGATCGGCACGGGCGGGACGCTCTCCGGTGTCGGCGTGTTCCTGAAGGAGAGGCGTCGCGACATCCGCATCGCCGCGGCCGATCCGGTCGGCGCGGCGATGTACAGCTACATCAAGAAGGGCGTGCTCGAGAGCAGCGGCTCCTCCATCACGGAGGGGATCGGCCAGGGCCGCGTCACGGGCAACATCGCCGGAGCGCCGATCGACGACGCCTACCAGATCCCCGACGCCGAGATGCTGCCGATCGTGTTCTCGCTGCTGCGCGAAGAGGGCCTCTGCGTCGGAGGGTCGTCCGGCATCAACGTGGCCGGCGCGATCCGCATGGCGAAGGAGCTCGGGCCCGGTCACACGATCGTGACGGTGCTCGCGGACTACGGCACGCGCTACCAGAGCAAGCTCTTCAACCCGGCGTTCCTGAAGTCCAAGGGACTTCCGACTCCGGACTGGCTCTAGAGCACCTCGAGCCGGTCGCCCTCCGCGACGAAACCTGGCTCGATCACTCGCAGCGCGGCGCCGAGCTGCTGCTTCTGCTCACGCACGAGCGTCCGCAGGATCCGAGGGTCCTTCGGGAGCTCGGCCTGCGGCTGCGTGATCATGCCGCAGCGGACCATCGGCGCGACGACTTCGAGCAGCGCCGTGCCGACGCTCAGCTTGCGGCCGCGGAGCTCCTGCTCGGGCCGCTCCCCGGACTCGAAGTCGACGAGGAGGTTCGGGCGGAAGCGCCGCTCGTCGATCCGCGAGTCGGGCAGGCGTCGCTGGAGCGACACCAACGTCTGCGTCGAGACCAGGTGGATCTCGACCGTGTCGAAGAAAGTGCCGCGCGGCGACATGTACGTCGCCAGCTCGCGCAGGATCTCCGGGCCGAGATCCGAGAGATCCGGCAATGGCTCGTCCGGCTCCAGGCCGAAGATCGCGCGCATCGCGGCGAGGTCGAGCGGCTCGCGCCGCGCGTAGAAGGCGGCGTCCTTCGCCGGCCTTCGCGCGACGAGGGTCAGCGGCTTGCCCGCGACGTCGGAGATCCGGCGCGACACGTCCGGGTCGTCGCTGCGGAGACGCGATCCGTCGGGGAAACGGATCTCGACAGGCGGCGTCGCGTCGCCTTCCGGCTCCTCGAGGTAGCGGGCCTCGCAGCGCAGCAGGCTCGGGATCTGTTTCGCGCCGCGGATCTCGCCGAGGCCGTCGCGCAGCGCGTAGCCGCGATCGCCGGGGATGCCGATGCCGCCGAGGATGCTCGCGCGCGCGACGCGCTCGCCGCCGAGCGACTTCACCGGGAAGCGCCAGAGCGCGATGACGCGGGCCGCCAACTAACGACCCTTGAACACCGGCGGGCGCTTCTCGAGGAATGCGCGCGGACCCTCGGCCGCGTCCTCGGACGCCATCGCCTTCATGCCGTGCGTCATCTCGATGCCGAAGGCCTCCGCCTCCGGCAGATTGGCGGTCTCGCGGATCGTGGCGAGGATCGCGCGCACGGCGAGCGGACCGTTGGCGGCGATGCGCTCGGCGATCTTGCGCGCCTCCGCGAGCGCCTGGCCGTCGGGGACGACGCGTCCGACGAGGCCGAGCTCGGCGGCGCGGCGCGCGCCGATCGGCTCGCCGGTCACCAGCATCTCGATCGCGACCGTGTAGGGGATCTGGCGCGGCAGCCTCACCGTGGAGCCCGCCATCGGGAAGAGCCCACGCTGCACCTCGGTGACACCGAACTGCGAGCTCTCGCCCGCGACGCGGATGTCGGTGCCCTGCAGGATCTCGGTGCCGCCGGCGAGCGCGAAGCCCTCGACCGCCGCGATCACGGGCTTCTTCGGACGATAGGTCTTGAGCCAGCCGTCGAAGATCACGGAGCCTTCGGTCAGCAGGCGCTTCTCGTACTCGTCGTCGGCGCGCCCGGCGCGGAGCTTCGGGATCACCGAGAGGTCCATGCCGGCGCAGAAGACGGGACCCGTGCCGGTCAGGATCGCGACGCGCAGCTCGTCGTCGGCGTCGAGCCGGTGCCACGCGTCCGAGAGACCGCAGAGAACCTCCGCATTGACCGCGTTCTTCTTCTCGGGCCGGTTGATCGTGACGGTGAGGATGTGTCCGTCCTTCTCGGCGAGCAGCGCGGGCATGCGGGCCTCCGCGCACCGAGGCGGCGCGCGCCGCGGTGCGGATGGGATGGGAAAGGCGGCTAAGAGTGCGCCTTCGGTCGCGGCGTGGGAAGGGCCAGCGGCGCCTCGAGTATCTCGATCCGCACCGGCTTCACGCGTGACCGCGGTCACGCCGTCGGAGCGGAGGACTCGCGCAGCTCGTCGACGAGGCGCACCAGCTCGGCGACGCGCCGGTCGAGCTCGGCGACGAGCTCCGGCGAGGCCTCGTGCGGATCGCGCAGCTGCTCGAGCGCGCGGCGGATCGGCGCGAGCGGCGCGCGCAGCTCGCAGGTCAGCCTCTCGAGCAGCGCGTCCTGCCGCCGGTCGGACTCCTGCAGGACCTCGCGCACGCGCACTCTCTCCGTCACGTCGATCGCGATGCCGCCGACGCGCGTGGAGCTGCCGTCGGGACCGGGGATCGGGAACTTGCTCACCATCCAGTGGTGCAGTCCATCCTCCTGCTCGAGCAGCTCGATCGTCTCGCACACCTCGCCGGTGGAGAGCACCTTGCGGTCGTTCTCGCGGAACTGCGCGGCGGCTGCGGCGGGGAAGATCTCCTCGTCGGTCCGGCCGATGAATTGATCCGGCGGCCGCACGTAGAGTCGCTCGGCCGCGTGGTTGATGTAGAGATAACGACCGTCGAAGTCCTTGATCCACGCGAGCCCGTGCAGGTGCTGCATGAACTGCGCGAAGCGCAGCTCGCTGCCGATCAGCATCAGCTCGGCGCGCTTGCGGTCGCTGATGTCGACGAGGACGTTCATCGCGCCGACGATCTCCCCGGCGTCGTTGCGGATCGGGCTCGCGTGCGCCAGCACGGTCACGCGGCTGCCGTCGGGGCGCTCGATCAGCACCTCCTTGCCGTGGTAGTCCTTCCCGTCCTGCAGCGCGCGCACCATCCAGCAGTGCTCGTGCGCGAGCGGTGAGCCATCGCTCTGGAAGAGCCGGAAGGAGCCGCAATAGCGATCGTCCGGATGGTTGAGCTGCGGCGCACGGCCCCACAGCAGCACCGCGCGGTCGTTGTGGTAGGTGATGAGCCCCTCGCGGTCGATCGTGTAGGCCGCCGCCGGGAGCTTCTCGATCAGGCGCCGGAAGCGCAGCTCGCTGCGCCGGATCGCCTCGTCTTCGAGACGCCGCGTGGTGATGTCCTGCACGCAGACCACGAGCGCCGGGACGATCCCGCCGGCGCCGCGCAAGGGGGACGCGGCGAGGCTGACCCACACCCAGGTGCCGTCGGGCCGCAACACGCGCTGCTCGATCGACAGCTCCCCTCGCTCGCCGCTGCGGAGCTCGGAGAGCAGCGCCTCGACGCGGCGCAGATCCTGCGGGTGCGTGATCGCCTCCCAGCGCAGCTCCGCGAGCGCGGCTGCGCTGCGCCCGAGGATCGCGACCATGCGCGAGTTCGCGTCCGCGCAGCATCCGTCGGGATCGAGACGCGCGATGCCGACCGCGGCCTCGTCGAGCATCTCGTGCGCGCGCGCCGCGACCGTGCCGGATCCGGCGGCTCGATCGGACTTCATCACAGCCCTCGCGGAAGGCGCGCCACCTTATCACATCGCGCCGCATTCCCAACGCTCGCGTGCGCGCCCGCGCGACCGCTACGGCGGCGGCGTCGCGGTGCGCGCGCGCTCGCGCTCGACGAGCTCGAAGAGGGCCTGCGCGTGCTCGCCGAGCGGCACAGGGTTCGCGCCGATCAGCCCCGCGACCTCCGCCTGCTCGAAGCAGTAGCGGCGCCACACGGGCGGCGGGTACTCCTCGAGCGGGAGCCCGTAGCCGCCGACGCGCTCACCGTCGCGCGCGCGCAGGTGCGACGCACGTCCGCCGACGCCGCGGAAGGCGTGGCAGCCGATGCAGTGCAACTCGTCGGTGACGAGCTCGCGGTCGGCGGGAGCCAGGTCGCCGAGCGGCGCGAGGGGATCCGCATCGACGACGGCGAAGCTCTCGGGTGTCAGCGAGAAGCGCCCGATCGCGCGCGCGTCGATCGACGGCGGCGCGGGCTTCGCGAAGTAGAGGAACGCGCCGACGGGACGCGCCAGGATCCAGGTGTCGACCTCGGGCTGCTGCCACGTCGTGCGGCGATCGGTGTGATAGAAGTCGACGATGCGGAAGAGCTCGCGCTCCGCGTCGATCCCGATCACGATCTGTGGCTCGACCTCGCGCAGCGCGGCCAGCGAGAAGAAGGCCTTCTCGCCGCGCGCATTCGTCAGCACCAGATAGCGCCCGCGGCCGACTCGATCGGCGTGTCGCTCGAGCCACGGGATCAGATCGAGCGCCTGGTAGTGCTGCGGGTGCAGCCGCGGCGTACCGCCGGTCGCGATGAACGGCAGGTTCAGGTCCTCGCTGAACTCCGGCGTCGCGTCGTGTGTCTTCACCTGCTTCGAGTCCTTCCAGAAGTCGGCGCTGTGGAAGCTCGGATCGCGCCAGAAGCGGCGCATCGCGAAGGTCTCGGAGAGGCTCGTGTACGCAGGGCCGAGCCCGAGCAACGCGAGCAGGTGCTGCCGGAGCGGATTCGCGTCGGCGTTGAGATCGAGCTGGCTGCGGTAGTCGCGCCCCGGAATGCCGAAGGCCTCGGCAGCGGGATGCCCCGCGTCCCGTAATGCCTTCGCGAAGGCAAGGCCGCGCGGCTCCGCGTCCGGCACATCGGCCTCCGCGAACGTGACCAGGAAGAGCGGCGCATCCGCGCGCAGGTGCGAGATCGGCGATCCGCTCTTGCGGTCGGCCGGCTTCGGGAAGGCTTCCGCGACCGTCTCGCGCTCCTCCTCGTTCTCGAAGCCGCCTTCGGGATCGAGGTCGTAGACGCCGCTGTGCGCGCCGACACCGATCAGTGCGTCGGGCGAGAGATGATGCTCGGCCAGATAGTGGGGATCGAGCGCGACGAGCGCCGCGAGCTGCGCGCCCGATCCGCGTCCGGCGAGCGCGATGCGCGCGGGGTCGTAGCCGTACTCGTCCGCGTGCTCGAACAGGTACGCGAGCGCCGCCGCGACGTCCTCGGCCTGGCGCGGGTGCGCGTACTGCGGCGCGGCGCGGTGCCGGATCAGCGCGACGGCCGCGCCCTCGTGCTGCAGCGGGCGCGCGAGCCCGTGCACGAGCTCGTCGACGCGGCGATCGTCCTGCCAGAAGCGGCTCTGCACGAAGGCGAGCAGCGGCGGGCGCGTGTCCGACGGCGCGGGCAGATAGAGATCGAGCGTCGGCGCGTCCTCGGCGTCGCCCGCGTACGGGATGCGCTCGTGGATCGCGCCCTCGGCGCGAGCATCGCCCGCAAACGCGAGGGAAGCGGCACACAGCGCGAGCGCGGCGCGGAGTCGGAAGAGGAACATGGCCCGCGCAGGATCACCGACTCGAGGATTTCCGAAACCCTTTGGCTCGGAGCCGCGACGAAGGCAGTGCGTACGACCGGGGCGCGTGCCCTGCCAGAAGCGGTACCCGTGGCAAATCCCTCGGGGCGCGCGTCCCGGTCCAGCGCATCTCCTCGAGCAACCGGTGGATTTCGCGGGGGTTCCCGCCCGGTCGACCGGCGGGCCCCCGCGGATCCAGCTCGCTCGGCGCTACCTCTTCGCGCCTCGGGGCGACTCTCCAGGGGAGGACCCTGCGGTCCTCACGAGGTCTCGATGTCCGAACCGGGCCGGCGCGTCGCGCTGTTCCGCATCGCTCCGCTCGCGCTGGCGTTGTCGGCGTCGCCGTCGCTCGCCGACGAGGGAGCGCGCGAGCGCGGCATGCAGCTCGCGCGGGAAGGTCGCTGCGACGCCGCGCTCGCCGATCTCGACACCGCGCGCGCGGCCGCGCCGGACGACGTCGCGCTGCTCGAGCTCACCGGACTCTGTGAGCTGCGCCTGCACCGCTACAGCGAGGCCGCGAGCGCGCTCGAGGCGGCCTTGCGCGTCGCGCCGCAGCGCGCCGATCTCTCGCTCGCGCTCGCGATGGCGCGCTTCCACGCCGGCGACCTCGACGGCGCCGAGCAGGCGCTCGCCGGCGCCGGCGCGCTCGAGTCGGATGCCGAGTACCAGCTCTACCTCGGCATGCTGAGGCTCGAGCGTCGTGACTTCGTGGGGGCCGCCACGGCGCTCGCTCGCGCGCGCGAGCTCGACGCGAAGCGCGTGGAGCCGGTCGCCTCCTACTACCTGGGCCTCGCGGAGGCCCGCATCCGCGAAGAGGATCGCGCGAGGCAGACGCTTTCCAGTGTCCGCGATGCCTGGGCCGGCACCGTCTGGGGCGACGAGGCGGCGCGCGCGCTCGCGCGACTCGAGCGCGGGGAGACCCGATCCGCCTTCGGGTCGCTCGGCGCGGGTTTCGAGTACGACGACAACGCGGTGCTGCGCGGTCGCGGCGTGCCGTTGCCCTCCGACATCAGCGGGAAGAGCGACTGGGCTGGACTCTGGAACGCGACCGCCGGCCTCGAGCTCTGGAAGCACGACGACACCACTTTGGGTCTGATGGGGAGCTACCGCGGCACGACGTACGTCGACCTCACCGACTTCGACGTGCACTTCCCGGGCGCGACGATCTGGCTCGAAGGTCCGGTCGGCGAGTCGTCGCGAGGACGTCTCCGCTACGACTTCGGCTACGCGTGGGAGGGCGGAGATCCGTTCTTCGCGACGAACGCCGTGCAGGCGTCGCTCGAGCACCCGTGGCCTCGCTACGGCACGACGGCCGCCTATGTCCAGGGCTTCTACGACGCCTATTTCTTCAACAGCCAGAACGTCCCCAACGGCCCGGGCGCGCCGGGAAGCGCTTGCGCCGACTCGACACGGCCCTGTGGACCCTCGAACCTGAACGAGCGAAACGCGCGCGAGCGGGATGGAGTCGGCTGGGCAGCGGGCTTCGACCACACGCTGCCGGTCGCGACCGAGTCGCTGCCGCTACGCGACACGTCGCTCGTCGCCGGGTTCCGCTACGCCGGCTTCGAGTCCGCGGGCCGCGAGTACGACTTCGACGCCCTCGACTTCCACGGCGGCTTCGCCACGATCGTGCCCGCGGCGCTCGCGCTCGACGTGCTCGCCGGCTTCACCTTCCGGCCCTACCGCCACTCGTCCACGTACCCCGATCCGAGCGACGTCGTGGACGGCGAGCAGTACGCGCTCTCGAATTCTCGCAAGCGCGAGGAGACGACGCACGTCGAGGTGGGGCTCTCGCGCAGCTTCGCGCCCTCGCTGACGATTGGCGCGCACTTCCGCTATCTCGACAACGAGTCCACGGTGCAAGTCTTCGACTACGACCAGTACGTCGTCGGCATGACGGTCACCTGGACCTTCCAGAGGGAGCTATGAGACACGCGATCCGCCGCACCTCGAGTTCCACGCGCGCGAGCGCGCTGGCCCTCGGACTGCTCGCGCTCGCCACGGCGGCGGGCGCCGATCCGGCCGGCGTTCCGCTCGCGGCGCCGGGCGACTGCGCGCAGCCCCGCGCGCAGCAAGGCGCACAGCAGCGCGTCGACGACTTCGAGATCGCGGGCTCGCCGCGACACCATTTCACGCCGGGCGACGTCGCGCTCGGCCCGGGCGGCGCGTTCACGCCGCCGGACGCGCCGACCTTCACGCGCGGCCCCTGTGACGCGCCGAACGCGGGCTGTCGCACGATCCTCGACCGCCCGTCGATCTCGATCGACGAGCCGCCGGTCGGCACGGGTCCGTCTCCCGGCGGGAAGTGAGGAGATGAGCGGAAACGTCCACCCCCTGTTTCCCGAAGGCGCGCCGCGCGCCGCGCGCTCGCCCGCGTCGACGGCGCGAGCCGCGGAGAGCGACGAGGCGCTGCTCGCCCGTGTCGCCCGCGGCGACAACGCGGCGCATCGGCTGATCTTCGACCGCTATCACGCGCGCGTGACGGCCTTCCTGCGGCGCCGCGTCGCGGACGCGGGTCTGCGCGAGGAGGTCGTGTCGGACGTGTTCTTCGAGGTCTGGCGCAGCGCGTCCGCCTGGCGCGGCGAGTCGAGCGTCGCCTCGTGGATCTTCGGCATCGCGCACTTCAAGGCGCTCTCGGCCCGCCGCGGCCTGTCGCAGGGCAAGCGCGCCGCGGTCGTGCCCGTCGCCGACGAGTGGATCGAGCGCGCGCCCGACGGCGAGCGCAGCGAGGACTCGCTGGCGGCTCGCGACGAGGTGCGGAGCCTGCTGCGCGCGCTCCAGGCGCTGCCGGCAGGGCAACGCGACGTGCTGAAGCTCGCCTTCCTGGAGGACCGCAGCTACCAGGAGGTCGCGAGCGCCCTCGGCATCAGCGAGGCGAACGTGAAGACACGCGTCAACCGGGCGCGCGCGCGGCTGCGCGCCCTGATGGCGCGCAGGAGGGGCGACACATGACTCTGACGCACGAGAGCGGATGTCCCGAAGACGTGCTGGCGGCGATCGCCTGGTACCCCGACGGGCTCGACGCCGAGCGGCGCGGCGCGGTCGAAGCGCACGCGGCCGACTGCTCCGCCTGCCGCGAGGAGATCTCCTTCCTGCGCGGCGAGTCCCCGCCGCTGGCTCCGCTCGCGGAGGCCGACCGCGTCTACGCGCGCGTGCTCGAGCGGATCGAGGCCTACGAGAGTCGCGCGCGCGCGGTGGAGCAGACCGCGCCGCACGCTCTCCGCGCGTCGCGCTGGATCCCTACGCGCGCGGCCGCGGCGGTGCTCGCGGCGGCCGGCATCGGCGCGCTGGCGACGTGGCTCGGCTCGCGCGCGCTCTTGCACGAGCCGGTCTACCACTCGGCCCGCGCGCCGACGGAGGTGGCGTCGGCGCAGCCGGGGCTCGCGCTCGACGTGGTCTTCCGGCCCGACGCGACGGCCGAGCGCATCCAGGCCGCGCTGCGCGCGATCGGAGGCGAGGTCGTCTCGGGGCCGACGCAGCTCGGCGTCTACCACGTACGGCTCTCGGCGTCGGCGGACGCGGGCGCGGCGGCGCAGGTGCTGCGAGGAGAAGGCCGGGGTGTCGCGAGCTTCGCGGAGCCGGCGCCGCCTCCGGCGGGATGAGGTGACGGGCGCGACGCAATGGTGCGTCGCGCTCGGCGCGGCGCTCGTGGCGGGCCTCGCATTCGCGGCTCGAGGCCATGCCGAGGCGCCGTGCGGACCCTTCGAGCCGCTCGCATCCGGGCCCGCGGCCGCGCCGGTCGTGCTCGCCGGCGTCGACACGGGTCTCGCGCCGGCGCAGGCCGGAGGCGCGATCACGACCTTGCCGGCGCCGTCGGCGCAGGATCTCGCGCCGCCGCGCGGCGAGGCGCTGCTCGCGCTACCGAAGGATGCGTCGGGCGCGATTCCCCGCGACGTCGGCCTCGCGCCGGGCGCGCGCATCGCGGCGTCGTACTGGAGCCCGGTGCTGTGCGCGACGGTGGCCCGCGTCGTCGGGCCGCCCGACCTCGAGCCCGCGGCGCTCGTGCCGGGTCTGCCGGCGACCGCGGCGGTCGTGCCGAATTCCGTCTATGCGACCGCACAAGCCGTGCTCGAGCCGGCACCGCCTCCGCCCGCTTCGGGACCGGATCCGTACCGGCCGCTGCAGTACGCGCTCGACCAGCTCGGCGTCGACCGCGCGCGCGGCGTGTCGAACGGCGCGGGCGTGCGCGTCGCGATGCTCGATTCCGCGCCCGCCGCGCACCGCGATCTGCCGCCGATCGAGCTCGTCGCGGTCGAGGGAGCGGTGGCGGGCCGCGGGGCCCACGGCACCTTGATCGCGGGCGTCGTCTCCGCGATCCCGCACAACGCCTTCGGCATCGAGGGCGTGGCGCCGGGCGTCTCGCTGCTCGCGGTCCCCGTCTGCACGCCGGAGGGCGACTCCGCCTCCGATCGGTGTCTCCTCTACGACATGCTGCGTGGCGTGGACGCCGCCTACGCGGCCGCCGCCCGCGTGCTGAACCTGTCGCTGGTCGGCCCCGCGAATCCGCTGCTCGAGCGTTCGATGGCGCGCCTCGACGCGCTCGGCGTGCTGGTGGTGGCGGCCGCCGGGAACGAGGGCACGGACGAGCCGCGCTACCCGGCGGCCTATGCGTCTGTGATCGGTGTCGGCGCCTCGGATCGCGAGCGCCGGGTCTACGCGCGCAGCAACCGCGGGCTCTCGGCGGAGATCTTCGCACCGGGCGTCGAGATCCTGTCGAGCGTGCCCGGCGACTCCTTCGCCTTCGGCAGCGGCACGAGCTTTGCCGCCGCCTACGTCTCCGGCGCGCTCGGCGTGCTGCTCGGCGCCGGCGCCGAGCCGGTCGCCGCGCGCGCGGCGCTCTTCCGCCAGTCGGCCGCGGCCTGCCCGCCCTGACTAGCGTCGCACTCGCAGGCCCGGCAGGCCGTCGAGGCTCTTCACGTTCCCCTGCATCTGCGCGGCCGCGATTCTCTCGGGCCCGAGCTGCTCGGCGAAGCGGACGAGCTGAGCGCGCTGACCCTCGTAGCGGTAGAGCGGCACGCCCCAGCCGCAGGAGTCGGCGATGCGCGTCACGTCGGCGCGGATGATCGCGCGCTGACCCGCGATCTTCGGGAAGAGCGACGCGAGCTCGTCCCAGCGCGGCTCGCCCGGCTCGATCGCCTCGCCGCGCCCGTGCAGGCGCACGATGCGCGGCCGCCCCTCGAAGGCGCAGAACATGAAGCAGACGCGGCCGTTCTCGCGGAGGTGCGAGAGCGTCTCGATGCCGCTGCCCGTGAGGTCGGAGTAGGCGACCTCGCGCGGGCCGAGCACGCGGAAGGTGTCGAGGCCCTTCGGCGAGAGGTTCACCAGGCCGTCGGCCGCGAGCGGCGCGGTCGCGACGAAGAACATCTGCTGCGACTCGACGAAGCGTCGCAGCTCGCCGTCGATCGCCTCGAAGATCTTTCCCACGCGGATCCTCCCGGGCGCAAAGCCGGCAGCGTAGCGTCGGTCGGTGCCAACGCGGGCGAGGCAGCAGGTCAGGTGCGCGGGCCGGCCGGCAGCTTCGGCGCCGGCGGCGCGGTAGGCGCCGGCTCGCACGGCCCTTCGCGCTCGACGCGCGTGCGGGCGCGCCTCGCCTCGCAGGCATTCGAGTACGTGCCGCCGTCGGCTCCACACACGGGCGCGTAGAGGTCCGGGCAGATCTCGGGCACGGGCTCCTCGCCGGGCGGCGTCTCGAGCGGCGGCGCAGGCTCCGGTCCGGGCTCGCCGGGCTCCGCCTGCGACGCGGTCGTCGCGGCGGCGACCACGATGCGCGGGCTCGCCCACCACGAGAGGTTTCGCTTCCCCGTCGGGATCTCGGGCACCGCAGAGAGGCGCAGCGTGATCTCCCGACCCTCGAAGCGAGAGAGATCCACCGCGACGTCGGTCCAGCGGCGGCCCTCCATCATGGCGTCGCTGACCTTCTGATCGGCCACGGTCTCGAAGCTGCCGTCGACGCCGACCTCGACGCGCATGTGCGTGCGCTTCGGGTGCTCGTGCAGATCCTCGAGCGACACCATTCCGCGATAGCCGACCCCCGCCTCGAAGCGCGCGTGCGCGGGAACGCGGAAGCGGTAGTCGATGCCGCCGCCCCAGGCGCCGAGCCGCATCGGCAACGCGCGGCGGTTGTGGCGGGAGACCAGCCGCGGCGGCGGATCGACCACGTCGTGCATCGCGTGGTCGTCGTCGAGCGTCCAGGCGTGCGCGTCGGGCGCCGAGTCGATCAGGTCGAGCCAGCTCTCGCCCGTGTCCTCGCCGCGCTCGAGCACCAGGATCCAGCTCGCGTCGTCGCGCGGGAAGGAGCGCGGGATGCGGAAGTTGCGCTCGAGGTACTTCTGGACGCGCGGCAGCTCCTCTCCATAGTAGGTCCACATCGGCTGGTCGATGTCGCTCATCACGACGAAGCGGACCTTCGGCAGCGCCGCCAGGATCCGGTCCTCCTGCTCGCTCTGGACCGCCTGGAGCACGCCGCCGTACGGTGTCGGATTCGTGGTGTCGGTCGCGAAGTAGAGCAGCGGCTCGGCGCGCGCGACGAAGATCGGATCGCCGGGGCGCACGCGGTCGCGGATGTAGCGGATCACGCGCGGGACGGTCACGAGCTTGTAGATCATGCTCACCGGTCGCAGCGGCACGCGCGGTCCCCAGACCGGCGGTCCGGATTCCTCGTGCAGCCAGCGATGGTTGTGGACGCCGTAGCCGACGAACACCGCGACGAGCGCCGCCGCCGCGAGCGCGCGGACTCGCGGCGCGCGCTCGAGCGGCTTCCCAACGAGCAGCAGGAGCTGGAGCACCGCCGCGGGCAACGCGAAGACGACGTGCCCCCAGTCCGCGCGAGGGAAGACGTTGCTCGCCATCGCGGCGAGCTGCGCCGCATTGATCCACGCCGCGGCGGGCAGCGGGCCCGCGAGCCGCGCGAGCAAGGTGACGCCGAGCGTCGCGAAGGGCAGTGCGTAGAGCAGCTGCGTGGAGAGCACGATGCCGAACGTCATCGGGACGTAGATCCCGTACTTCAGGAAGTAGAGGTTCGGGAAATACATCACCTTGTGCGGCTCGAGCGCGGGCGCGAGCTGGCCGGGGGGCCACAGATTCATGTAGCGGGACGAGAACTCCTGTCCGAGCGAGAGCGGCACGGTGACGAGGCAGCGCCACAGCGCGCCGAGATCGCCGCGGAGCCCGTAGAAGGCGAGCGTGATCGCCGCGGCCGCGGCGCCGCCTGCGAGCCACGCGCGCGCGCTCGCGACGCGGGTCGCGCGCGGGGCGCACGCGACGAGCGACGCGAGCAGCCCCGCCGCGAGCACGACGCCGAGCGTCTGCTTGCAGAGCGCGACGCCCGCCACGCACACGCCCGCGGCGAAGGCGAAGCGCGGCGAATCGAGTCCACGCAAGGTCGCGTAGGAGGCCCACAAGGCGAGGCTCGTCGCGAGCGGCGTGTAGTAGAACATCGAGAAGAACGGAAAGAGCAAGAGCGGCAGCACCGCGACGCCCGCTGCCGCCGCGTGAGCGAGCGCTCCCGCACCGCCGCGCCGCAGCAAGGCGAAGGCGGCCGCGGCGTTCAGCGCCTGGATCCACACCTGCGCCCAGCGACCGACCAGGATCTCCTGGCCGAAGACGCGGAACAGCGCGCCGAGCAGCTCGAAGGCCAGCGGGCCCGAGAAGAAGACGATGTCGCGGTACAGGTGCTCGCCGCGCGCGAGCCGCTGCGCGACGTGGATCACGAGCCCTTCCTCGACCATGTTCGGCTCGAGGATGATCACGCTGGCGCACGCGACCGCCGCCACGAGGGCCCACGCGAGGGGCTCCGCGACCGAGCGCAGCGCGCGTCGCGCCGCTCCTGCGTCGGCCTCCGGAGTGGCGGCGGCGAGCACGGCCGGAGCATGGCCGAGCGCTGCGGGATCGGCCATGCGTCGAAGTTCGCGCCGGCCGCGCGCCGCGCGCGGAGTAGAATGGCCGAGTCGCAGGAGGTCGCCGTGGAGCAGCTCGAGGTGAGAAGACACATCGCCGGGACGCCGCAGGCCGTGTTCGACGCCTACACGGACCACGTCTCGTGGACCGAGTGGGCGGGCTTCGGACCGGCGCGCCTCTCGCGCGAGGGCGTGCCCGCGCCGAATGGAGTCGGCGCCGTGCGCGTGATCGGTCCCGCGCTCAGCGCCGCGCACGAGGAGATCCTCTCCTTCGAGCCGCCGAAACGCATGACCTACACGATCGTGAAGGGCTTCCCGCTGATCCGCGACCACTTCGGCGAGGTCGACTTCGAGCCGGAGGGCGACGGCACGCGCGTCACCTGGCGCTGCCGCTTCGAGTCGCGCGTGCCGTTCCTCGGCGGCGTGATCCGGCGCGCGCTGACGCGCATGTTCGCGCGCGCGCTCGACGGACTCGCGGAGAAGCGGTTCCCGCAGCCGTGAGGATGCGGGGCGCGCGCGCGATCGATACGACGGTCGCGCTGCTCATCAGCGCCGCCGACGCGCACGCCATGACTCCCGTGTCGCAGGAGCGCCGCGTCTCCGTCGTCGGCGACTTCACCTCGATCCCCTTCTCGTTCCACTTCGAGGACATCGAGAGCGCGCCGGACTTCGCTCGCTTCGTGCAAACCGCCGTCAACGTTCCCGTCGACGCGGTGGCGGCGCAGGACTCGCGCATCGATCCCGGCGCGCTGCACGCGAGCGGAAGCTTCCACGCGTCGGCGGGCGCTGGCTCGCCGAACGCCTCCATCGACACGGACGCCGAGTCCGTCTTCACGGTCAGCTTCGACGTCGATACGCCGACGCCATTCAGCCTCTCCGGTCACGTCGACCTCTCGCTCGACCGCTGCGACGCTGCGACGAGCGGCTGGGTGCATCTCGCGGGACCGGGCGGTGTGATCGCGGACATCGCGCCGAGCCACTCGGACTACGGCATCCCCTTCCACTGCCCGCAGGGCTGTCAGGATTCGACGCCGGTGTCGGCGTCCGGCGCGATGGCGCCGGGTCGCTACACGCTGCTCGTGGGGACTCGGGGCAACACGATCGAGACGAGCTACCCGCAGGACGTCTGCACCAGCGCGCTGGTGACGGGCAGCTACGAGGTCGACCTCGTGCTGACGCCGCCGCCCGAGGTGCCCGCGCTCCCCGGCGCCGCGCCGGTCGCGCTCGCCGCGGCGCTCGCGCTCGCTGGGCGTACGCGACGACGCTAGGTGGACCTGGACGCTTCGGCGTCCATCGCGCGCCACACTTCGTCGAGCACGCGGGATCCCGACGCCGAGACCGGCCAGCCCGCGTAGTGCGCGACGTGGATCAGCAGCTCCTCGAGCTTCGCGCGGGGAATGCCGAGGTTGCGCGCGCCGCGGAAATGGATCTTCTGCTCGGCTTCGCGGCCGAGCGCGAGGAGCACGGCGCACGTCACGAGCGAACGCTCCTCGAGCGCGAGACCGGGGCGCTGCCAGACGTCGCCGAAGAGGTGCTCGACCGTCATCTGCGCGAAGGCGGGCGGCATGGTCGAGCCGCGCACCCCTGCACCGAAGAGCTTCTGGAGCGTCGCCATTCCCTTCTCGGCCTTCGACTCGGGCATCGGATCCTCCTATGCGGGCGCGTCGGCGCCGGGCAGGTGCCGCGCGACGAAATCCCCCACCACCTGGTTGAAGCGCGCCGGCATCTCGAAGTAGGTCGAGTGTCCGGCGCCGTCGAAGAGCGTGAATTCCGCGCCCGGGATGTCGCGCGCGACCGCGCGCATCGCTGCTTGCGGGAAGAGCAGGTCGTCGCTGCCCGCGATCACGAGGGTCGGCACGCGGTAGCCCGCGAGCGCCGCGGGCGCGATGCGCGCCTCCGGCTCGAAGAGTCGTCCGAGCCAGCCGAGCGAGGCCTGGTTCAGCGAGCCGATCTGATCGTAGAGGTGACGCATCTCGGGGCTCTTGCGCGCGAAGGCGGCGCCGAGCGCAGGCGTGTGGTCGATCTTCGCGGCGGCGATCCGCGCCGGTGTCGCTCGGACCGACGCGGCGATCGCGTCGTTCCAGAGTCCGCCCGGGGTCGAGCAGAGCACGAGGCAGGCCACGCGCGACGGATGGCGCAGGGCGAACGGCAGCCCCGACCAGCCGCCCATCGACTGGCACACGAGGCCCGCGCGCGAGACGCCTTCGGCATCGAGCACGGCGGCGAGGTCGTCCGGGAAGTGCGCGGGGCGGAAGGCGTCCGGCTCGCAGCGCGAGGCGCCGAAGCCTCGGTGGTCGATCGCGATCACGCGGTAGCGGCGCGAGAAGTGGGGAATCTGCTGCCACCACGAGATGCGATTGCCGCCGGCGCCGTGCGCGACCACGAGCGCGGGGCCCGAGCCGTACACCTCGTAGTGGATGGAAGCGCCCGGGCGCTCGATGTTCGGCATGACTTCAGTCCACCACCCACGAGACCGGCACGCAGGCGTTCTCGCCGAACCACGTCCCGAAGCGCTCGAGCCAGCCGGGCTCGTGGGTGGCGCGCTCGACCACGTAGGCGTGGATCGCGCGCGCGTCCTCGTCGGAGAGCTGGTCGGCGAAGCTCGCCATGCCCTTTGCGGCGCGCGTGCCGCCGAGCACGATGTCGCTCCACCGCTCGTGCACCTCTCGGCTGGCGTAGCGGAGGTCGGGCACGAGGCCGCTGCTCTTCGCGCCGATCCCGTGGCAGCGGAGGCAGTGCACCGCGTAGAGATCGCGACCGTGCGCGATCACGTCGGGACCGGCGTCGAGCGGCGGCGCATCGACGCGGCCGGGCGGCAGCGGCAGGGCCGCCGGCATCTCCGCGCGGCCGTCGAGCTTCCACGCGAACACCGTGCCCTCGTTCACGTCCTTGTGTCGGGTCACGTCCATCGCGAGCGAGCCGCCGACTCCGGCCACCACCGCCACGTACTGCTCTCCCTTCGCCGTGTAGCTGATGGGAGGCGCCATGATGCCGACGCCCGTCTGCTTCTCCCACAGCTTCGCGCCGGTCTGCGCGTCGTAGGCGGAGAAGGCGCCGTCGCTGCGGCCCTGGAAGACCAGGCCACCCGCGGTCGAGAGCAGACCGCCCGGCAAGGTCGACGCGCTCTCGACCCGCCACACCTGTTGCCCCGCGACGGGATCCCAGGCGGTGATGTGGCTCGGCGAGCAGAAGCGGAAGGCGTCCTCGAGCCCCTCCGTGCGGCGCACCAGCTCCGGATAGTTCTCGGCGGTGTTGAAGCGGCCGGGTGTATATCGAAACGAGGCGTCGGGCATGAAGAGATAGGCCGACGAGATCGTCGGGATGTAGACGAGTCCCGTCTGCGGGTCGAAGCTCATCGGGTGCCAGTTGTGACCGCCGATGATGCTCGGCGTCACCATGCGCGGCTCGTGGCTCCAGTGCCCCTCCTCGCGCTCGACGGGCCGTCCGGTGGCGAGATCGACGTGCGTGGCCCAGGACACGTCGACGTAGTTCTTCGCGGACAGCAGCTCGCCGTTTGCGCGGTCGAGCACGTAGAAGAAGCCGTTCTTCGGCGCCTGCATCAGCACCTTGCGCGTCCTTCCGCCGATCTCGAGATCCGCGAGCACGATGTGCTGCGTGGCCGTGTAGTCCCAGGCGTCGCCGGGCGTCGTCTGGTAGTGCCAGACCATGCGGCCCGTGTCCGGGCGCAGCGCGAGGATCGACGAGACGAAGAGGTTGTCGCCGCCGCCGGGGCTGCGCTTCTCACGGTCGTAGACCGACGAGTTGCCCGTGCCGACGTAGAGGAGATCGAGCTCCGCGTCGTAGGCCATCGAGTCCCAGACGGTGCCGCCGAGTCCCGACTCGTAGAGCGCGTTCGCGGGCCAGGTCTTCGCGGCGAGCTCGAGCTCGGGGTGCTCGAAGGGACCCTCCTTGCTCGCGGGCACGGTGTAGAAGCGCCAGACGAGCGCGCCCGTCTTCGCGTCGTACGCGCCGACGTAGCCGCGCACGCCGAGCTCGGCGCCGCCGTTGCCGATCAGCACGAGACCCTTCACGACGCGCGGCGCGCCCGTGATCGTGTAGGGCTTCGCGGTGTCGGTCGTCTGCACCTGCCAGAGCGGGCGCCCCGTCGCGGCGTCGAGCGCGATCAGGCGCCCGTCGAGCGCGCCGACGTAGACGCGGCCCTGCCACAGCGCGACGCCGCGGTTCACGACGTCGCAGCAGGCGTCGCGGCCCTTCTGCTTCGGCACCTGCGGGTCGTAGCGCCAGAGCAGGTGACCCGTCGCGGCGTCGAGCGCGTAGACGACGCTCCAGCTCGCGGTGCCGTAGAGGACGCCGTCCACGACGATCGGCGTGGCCTCCATGCCGCGTCGCTCTCCGGTGTCATACGACCAGGCGAGCCCGAGGCGGGGCACGCTGGCGCGGTCGATCGCGCGGAGCGGGCTGAAGCGCTGCTCGTCGGCAGTGCGGCCGTGCAGCGGCCACTCGTCGGACGCCGAGTCGGCGCGCGACACCGCCGCGCCCGCGAGCGCGGCGAGGCAGAGCCCGAGCGAGGCGAGCGCGCGCGCGAACCGCAAGGAGGCCGACGACAGTCGGCCGACGCGCAGCGAGGCAAGCCGTCCGGTGCGCAGCGAGGCGAAGCCGAGCGGAGATCGCACGGGC
>Ga0335069_10000904_pt1 | contig 47647 bp, 34 predicted proteins | sample Lox_Sample_11_FD_206714 | JGI IMG/M metagenome (GOLD analysis project Ga0335069, IMG submission 206714) | Soil microbial communities from Loxahatchee National Wildlife Refuge, Florida, United States - Lox_Sample_1.1 | ecosystem: Environmental > Terrestrial > Soil > Wetlands | place: USA... | reverse complement strand
CGTGGCCTAGCTTGTCGACCAGCGGCGTATCCAATTCCCAGCGCAAGCCGTAGTTCAACGTCAGGTTCTGCTTGATCTTCCAGCTATCCTGCGCGAACAGATAAACACCGGTGTTACGCACGTGTTCGGTCTGCGCAGAACCCTGAGAATAGGTGTCGGCCATGCCCAACAGGAATTCGGGATAGTTGCTGCTAAAAGTGCTTACCGGACTGGAAGGATTCGGATCGCCGAGCGAAATATAGTTATTCCCTGCTCCGTTAAATGTAAAGTAACCGTTCACGTTGTAGTAAAGCGTCTGGTTGAATTGCGAATATCGGATATCGGCGCCGAACTTCATCGTATGTTGGCCCTTTACCCAACTCACACTGTCGCTCCACTGGTAGGAGTTTCCGGTCTGCGGCAACTGGCCTTCGAAGTTGTTGCCGATCACAGCGCCGCCTCCAATTGAGATAAACGGCAGGCTCGTGTAACTCGAAGGCAGACCTGACGTGATTCCGTACTTCGGATTGCTGGTGTCAAGGCCGTTCAAAGTGAACGCACCGGGCGAGTCTGTGGTACCGGTGAAGCAGTAGGGGTTTGCCGTCGCCGAGTTACAGAAGCTCTGTACTGCACCGGTCGTCTGTGGCTTCTGGAAGGTTCCTTGTCCTTCACGCATGTAGGTGAATCGCGCTTCGTTGACAAGGTTGTTTCTCAGCACCCAGACATCACTGATGTTCACCTGTTGGAATCGCTGGTCTACTAGTCCGCCAAAGCCGGGAACATTGGCACCTGCTGCCTGAAAATTGTTAAAAGGCTGCGCATTGTAACCATTGTTGAGGTAGTAGTACCCAGTGAGGGTGTTGCTGTTTCCGATGCGATGGTCGATCTTCACCGTAAACTGATCCTGGTTGTCGGTGCTCACCGGAACTCCCTGATAAACGCCGCCTGGCCGATTCGCGTTCGGAATGTAGTTATTCATCAGGCTCACGGCGACCGGATCCATGCACGCCTGCGGAATCGTGTTGTTCGGGAAGATAGAATTCCAGGCCACACCGGTGGCTGGTGTCATTCCCCCCGCAGCTGTGATCGCCGCCCCGCACGTTCCATTCGCCCGATTATTCAGGACATCGGCCATGAACTGGTCGTTCAGGGTTCCATCGAAAATTAGAGGGTTGCCGCTCGAGTCTGCGGTCGGAAAGATGCCTGCCCGCTGATTGGCGTCTGGTACCGGCACGTTCTGTCCGGAGACGCCTTGCCGCACCCGACGCCCTTCATAGGATGCAAAGAAAAACGTCTTGTCCTTTTTGATCGGACCGCCGAACGTCGCTCCAAACTGATTCTGGTTCGATTGCGGCTTAACGGTATTGAAGTACCCCTGCGCGTTCAGGACCGTGTTTCTGAAGTATTCATACACATTACCGTGAAAGTTATTGGTGCCCGACTTGGTGACAACGTTGATCACCGCCCCGGAATTGCGACCGTATTCCGCATCGAACGTATTGCTGATAACCCGAAACTCTTCCACTGCGTCGGGGCTTGGCTGCACCGTGGGCAGGTTTACGAATTGGTCGTTCGCATCGCCACCGTTGACGCTGAAGTTGTTCGCCCGTCCGCGGCCACCGTTGACAGAGACCGACCCGGCCTTGTCGCTGCCATAAAACGTGCTGCCGCTGCTGCCGAGTTGCGATTGCACTCCCGGCTGTAGTTGCAGGAACTGGTAGGTATCGCGCGCATTCAGCGGCAACTGCGATACGGAACGGTCGTTGACCACTGCTCCCAGTTGCGTGCTGGTCGTGTCCACTTGCGGAGCCTCGGATTGCACATCGACGACTTCCTGTTTGCCTCCAAGTTCCAGGATTATGTCGAGAGTCGCTACCTGGTTGAGTATCACGGTGATGCCGTGCTGAATGCTGGTCTTGAAGCCAGCATGAGCGACTTCGAGCCGGTAACTGCCTACTGGGACCGACAGGAAGTTGTAGGCACCGTCCTTACTTGTGGTGGCGGTACGCGAGATCTGGGTCTCCTCATTCACCAACGTGACTGTGGCGTCAGGAAGGACTGCGCCGGTCGCATCCGACACCTTGCCCAGCACTCGACCGGTGGTTTCCGCAACCAGGTTAGGCAGAACCAACAGCAGGACGATGCAACAGGCTACCGTAAACTTAGCAACAGAACTCCGTTCCATGCGAACCCCACCTTGCGAACTAGAAGTGCCGCCTGAGACCCCACCGGAAAAAGATTGATTTTTCGTCCCAAGAAACCTTGCTATAATCGCGCAAGGTTAGAGAACGCCTTTCCTCTTGTCAAGTGGGAACAAAGATAAAAAATTCCGATAGCCCTCATAACGAGGAGACCACGACTTACCTCAAGATCGGGGATGTCGCTGCCATGGTGGGGATTTCCGCCACCGTCATCCGTTCGTGGGAGACATTGGGGCTTATTCGTCCCAAGCGCACCGACACCAAATATCGTCTCTATACTGCCGACGATGTACGCCTTCTGAAGCAGGCGCGCTACATGCGCAAGGAGCGTGGACTCAACGCTCCGGCCATCGTTGAACTGCTGGTGCGGAACGGAGCTATTCCCTTCGAAACTCGCCCGCCGTCTCCCTCCAACGGCATGTCTCTCGGCACGCAACTGCGGCGCGCGCGCACCGGGCAGGACTTGTCATTGAATGATGCTGCGTCGTCCATCGGTATCTCCCCTGGTTTTTTGAGCGCGCTCGAACGCTCACAGACCAGTGCTTCTGTTGGAACTCTCCGCAAGTTGGCGCGCTTTTATAACATCAACGTCCTGGATCTTTTTCAGCCGTCGGAAACCAATCCCTATCTGGTGCGGCCAAAAGATCGCAAAAAACTAACAGCGGGGCGGGGCGTGCGAATGGAACTGCTCGCCTGGGGCAACACCATGATGGAGCCGCATCTCTTTCGTATTGCGCCGAATCGCGGCAGCGGCGAATCCTACTCCCACAACGGAGAAGAGTTTCTCCACGTTTTAAAGGGCCAATTACAGATTTCCCTTGGCAGTCAGTCTTATCGTTTGAAAACGGGCGATAGTCTTTATTTCGATAGCAGCACGCCGCACGAATGGCATAACCCCGGAAAGCGGGAAACCCTCGTGCTTTGGATCAACACGCCACCTACTTTCTAATGGTCTTGGTTACGAACTTGGAGATTTATGGACGACTCACGAGACCGTGAACTGGGAATGAATTCCAACATCACTCGTCGCGATTTCCTCAATGGAGTTGCGCTCACGGTCGGAGCGGCAGTTGTTCCGCATCCGCTCTGGGCATTCGCGGAGAAGCAGAACGACCCCAGCTATTATCCGCCAGCCCTGACCGGGTTGCGGGGTGCACACGTCGGCTCCTTCGAAAATGCCCACGCTCTGCGTGACGGAACTTTCTGGGGAAAGTTCGGACACCCAACCCCAACGGGCGAAGAATACGACTTAGTCGTCGTCGGAGGTGGTATCAGCGGACTTTCTGCAGCCCACTACTACCGAAAAACAGCAGGAACCAAGTCGGAGATTCTCATTCTTGATAATCACGATGACTTTGGCGGACATGCCAAGCGCAATGAATTCCGGGCGGGCAACAAGACTCTCCTCGGTTATGGTGGTACCTACTCTATCGAAAGCCCGGCTCCTTATAGCCCCGTGGCGAAAGCACTGGTCAGCGAGCTAGGGATCGACGTTGCCAGCTACTCCAGGTATGTCGATAAGTCGATCTACTCTTCTCACGGACTTTCGAATTGCATTTTCTTTGACAAAGAAACTTTTGGCGCGGACGCAATCGTTCCCAATCCGTATCCGATGTCTGGGGGCGAAAACGAAGGAGAAAACGAAGCCTCTCACGCCCTTCCTGCCTTCCTGAAGAACGCTCCTCTTTCCGAACAGGCAAAGTCAGACTATCAGCGTCTTGTGACCAACAGCGTCGACTACTTCCCCGGCCAGGCCTCCGAGCAGAAGAAATACCACCTCGCGCGCATGAGTTACGCGGCTTATCTTACCGACGTGGTTAAGGTTAGCCCTGAACTCCTAAAGCTATTCCAGGCTTTTCCCCATCCGCTGTTTGGCGTGGGCATAGACGCTGTTGCCGCACAAGATGCTTGGGGGCTCGGCGCTCCCGGATTTGACGGTCTGAAACTCGATCCCACTCCCGGTAAAGGGATGAACCGCGATGCCATTCCGAATGAGGAAGCCGACAAGTACTTCTTCCACTTCCCCGACGGGAATGCCACCATCGCGCGCCTCCTTGTCCGTAACCTCATTCCGTCTGCGATTCCCGGCGAGTCGGATAGCGACGTCGTCACTGCGCACGCTAACTACGCCAAGCTCGATGATCCCTTAAGTTCCGTCCGGATCCGCTTGAACAGCACCGTGGTAAGAGTCGCGCATCTAGGGCCGCCCACAAGCGCCAAACAGGTTGAGATCAGCTATGCCGCTGGAGGCAAAGCATACACGGTCCGTGCGAGACATTGTGTCCTCGCCTGCTGGCACGTGATGATTCCCTATCTCTGCCCTGAACTCCCTGCGCGGCAGAAAGACGCGCTTGCGTCGGCCGCTAAAGTCCCGTTGCTTTACACCAACGTCGTGATCAACAACTGGCATTCCTGGCAGAAGATGAGAGTTAGCTACTTCTATGCGCCAGGCAGTTATTACTCCAGCGCTGGCCTCGACCTCCCAGTCAGCATTGGTGACTACCGCTGTTCGCACTCTCCCGATGAACCCATTGTCATCCACATGGTGCGCACTCCCTGCCAGCCCGGTTTACCGGCCCGGCAACAGCACATGATGGGGCGCGGTGAGCTCTACACCACCGATTGGGAAACTCTTGAACGGAATACCCGCGATCAACTAGCTCGCATGCTCGCGCCGGGCGGTTTTGATCCTTCCCGTGACATCGCCGCTATCACCGTGAATCGCTGGCCTCACGGATACGCCTATGAGTACAACTCGCTGTGGGATCCGTTCTGGCTCAATGGCGGCATTACACCGTGCGAGATCGCCCGCAAACCGTACGGCCATATAGCGATCGCGAACGCTGATGCCGGAGCTTACGCCTACACTGATGAGGCGATCAACCAGGCCTACCGTGCAGTGAAGGAACTTGCTGCGTCATCATGAAAAAGAGCACAAATCAAGGTCAATTCGCCGCACAAACGGCGACAACCGGCTACCTATGCTCTTGAAGCTCGTTCGTGCTGTGTCTCGTCCACTTCTTTTCGTAGGTCCAGGATCAGGCGAACGACCGTTTCGTCCCCCGCTGCGGTATTCAGCATTGCATGGTACAGATCCCGATTCGGCCATTCCATGTTGAAGTATCTTCCGATGAAGTCGGCACGCTCTTTATCGACAAGGTCGACAGACTCTTCGGCTTCTTGCGCCGCGATCCCTTCATTGATAAGGCGCTGTACTTTCGCTTCCTTTGGAGCAAAAAGGAAGATGCGCAGCGTGTCATCGCGATCGCGCAAATGGTGCTGCGATCCTCTACCGACAATGACGCAATTCCCCGCCTCTGCAGCCTGAAGCGTTATCTGCTTGGTGAATCGCATGACCGTTTCGGCATCGAGGCAGTTTAGACGGTGAAGGTTCAAACTCCCTTCGAAGCTGCCTCGCAGGACCGATTTCAGCAGCCGGTAATACAAAGGATCGATTCGTTCTTCGCGGGTCTCCACCTCCGAGCGCTCGCAATTTGCCAACCGCGCGATTTCGCAGGTGAGTGATTGATCCCATAATTTCCAGCCAAGGCGTTCGGCAACCTTCTTGGCGATCGCGCCGCCACCGCAACCGTACTCGCGTTCGATGGTAATTATGCGAATCATCCGACCACCGCCTCTCCGCCACCTTGTGGATCATTCTTCTTAAGCAGGAACGACAGCATGAACATGATCGCGGCGCCAACGGCAAGAATCCAAAATACATCGATGTATGCCAGGGTCGCCGCCTGTCCTTGCAACGCCGCATAAATTCGCGCATAGGCGTGAGCTTTCGCGTCGGGAGGGCTTAAACCAGTCTCAGTCAGCCGGTGCGTAAGACCTGTGACCAGATTGTCGAAGCCCTGGTTGGCGGAGGTCGCGTGACTGACCAGAATCGATTGATGGTATTGCAGGCGACGCGCGAGCACTGTCGTTACCATCGATGTCCCGACGCTGCTCCCCATGTTGCGCATGAAATTGACCATGCCCGCAACACTGTTGCTCTTCTCCGGCGGTTGACCAATGTATGCCGCCAGCGTGATCGGCACGAATAAAAAGCCTAAGCCTACAGCTTGCGCCGCGCGCAGCCACGAGGCCGAACTGAAGCTAATCAGCAAGTCGATGCGCGATGTGGAGTAGTACATTGCAATCGCCAGACAGAACCAGCCAAAGGCAACGATGTAGCGAACCTGAATTCTGGTGGTGAGCTGGCCGACAATGGGCATCGCGAGTAGTACAACAAATCCACCTCCTGAAAGCACGAATCCTGCTAACTCAGCGGTATACCCCAAGACGGTCTGGAGAAACTGGGGCATCGTCACCAGGCTGCCGAACAGCAGGATGCCGAAGGTGAACATCATCAGGTTTGAACTTAAGTAGTTGAAGTTCTTGAAGAGGCGGACGTCGATGACAGGATGCTTGCTGTACAACTCCCAGATGACGAGTGACACCAGGCACACGGCAGAGATGATGACCAGCGTTGTAATGAATTGCGAACCGAACCAGTCGTCTTCCTGTCCCTTATCGAGCAGGATCTGCAACGCTCCGACTCCGACCGCCAGCAGGCCCACCCCGATGTAATCGAGTTTAATGCCCGCACCCTTGAGGCGCGCGAGGTACGGTGGATCTTGCACCAGCTGGTGAACTAACAGCAAAGTGAGCACACCGACCGGTAGATTGATAAAGAAGATCCAGCGCCAGGTGTAATTGAATGTGATCCACCCACCCAGCGTGGGTCCGATGGTTGGGGCCATAATCGCCGCTATCCCATACACAGCGAACGCCAACGCTCGCTTTTGCGGCGGGAAGGTATCGGCCAGGATAGCTTGACACATCGGCTGGAGTCCCCCTCCGCCGGCGCCCTGCATGATGCGGAACAGCAGCAGGAAACCGAGGCTGGGTGCCATTCCGCACAACAGCGAACTCACGGTGAAGATGGCGAGGCATGCCATGAAGAAGTTTTTCCGTCCAAACCTGACGGCGAACCACCCACTGATGGGCAGAACAATTGCGTTACTCACGAGGTAGGAGGTAAGGACCCAGGTACTCTCGTCGTTGCTCGCCCCCAGGTTGCCGGCCATATATGGCAGAGCGACATTGGCGATGCTGGTGTCGAGCACTTCCATGAAAGCAGCCGTCGACACCACCGCCGCAATCAGCCAGGGATTGAACTTAGGCTGCCAAATAGCCTGTTCTTGCGGCAACGCTAGGGAACCGGCACTCATCTCAAATACACTTTTGGTTCAACACTCATTCCGGGCCGAAGCAGATGATCGCGGTTCTCGCCGGGATCGAGGATGATCTTCACTGGAACACGCTGGACGATCTTGACGTAGTTGCCGGTTGCATTCTCCGGCGGCAAAGCACTGAAAAGCGGACCGGTGGCTCCGGCAATTGAGTCGAGATGCCCCTTGTAGCGCCGGCCGCTGGAGTCGACTTCGAATTCAACTCGCTGGCCAGGTTTCATTTGTCGCAACTGCGTCTCTTTGAAATTAGCGGTAATCCATACTTCGTCAAGAGGAACGACGTTGAGCAGTATTTGCCCGGGCTGAACATTCATTCCTACGACAACTGTTTTGTTCACTTCGCCACTGACGGGCGCCACGACTTTCGTATATTGCAGGTTTAGTTCCGCCTGTTCGAGCGCAGCGCGTTTCTGTTGCACGTCTGCTGCTGCCGAGGCCGCACGAGCGCGGGTTGACGCCACCTGCTGAGGCCCGGTTTCGGCATAGCGATGATTGGCTTCTGCTTGCGCCAGTCGGGCTTTCGCCTGCTGCACCGCCTGTTCCGCTGCCGCCTCGTTTGCGCGGGCCGCGGCGACATTCGCCGTGCTCGCTTTCGCAGCAGCTAGTGACTGATCGTAGATCTGCTCGGAAACGTTCTGCTTGTCCACAAGTTGTTTGTAACGGTGGAGATCGTCCTGCGCTTTGACGTCGTTGGCTTCCGCCTCATCGATCTGCGCCCGGGCAGCCACGAGTTGCTTTTGGGCCGCGATGATGCCTGCATTCGCGCTTTCGACGTCCGACGCGGAAGATGCGAGCACACTGCTGGTATTGACGGATGTAACGGGCACATTAATGTCGAGAGATTGGGCGGTAGCTTCGGCGTTCGCAAGATCCGCTTTCGCCTTGTCGACCGCGACCTGGTAGTCCTTGGGATCGACCTCGACCAGGACGGTTCCCTTCTCGACGTACTGGTTGTCATTAACGTTAACCTTAATGACGTATCCAGAGATACGGGCGCTGACTGGAGCGATATGGACGTCGACCTGCGCGTCGTCCGTGGACTCGTATCCGCCCAGGTAGTACCACAGCCACGTGCCACCGGCTACCACGGCCAATGCCAGCGCAAGCAGCACGACTAACCGCTTGTTCGATCTCGGACGAAAATGCCGTGCTCGCCGGGAGACCTCGTCTTGCGCAGGAACGTTGGTGATCGGCTCTTTCTCTTTCGTTACCGAACCGAGCGGATTTTGTTGAGCAGCCATAAACACCCCACAGTTCGAATCACTTTGTCGCGAGGTACTGGTTGTAGTTTGTTCGTGCCACGCCCAAGGCGCGTGCCAGCTCCAGCTTCGCCAGGTTGTGCGAATAAAGACTTACAATGTACTGATCATTCGCACTGGCAAGCGATTGTTGCGCCTGTACCACTTCGACACTATCGGTAACGCCAGCGGAAAAACGCTCCTTGGAGCGGTCGAGGTTTTCGTTGGCCAGATCTACGTTCTGTTTCGCAACTGTCACCTGTTCCTTTGCCGCCTGCAGATTCAGATACGCGGTCCGCACGTCGTAGTCGATTTGCCCGCGAAGATTCTCCGCTTCGGCCTTGCGTTGGTGCAGCACTGCTTCGGCGATCGTGACGTCTCCCTTGATTCGCTCACCGGTAAAGATGGGAACGCTCACTCCGGCTTGAAACCCGAAAACCCCGTGAGATTGTCCGAAGGTGAACCCCTGCACGCCGTAGTCGCCATTCACCGCCACCACGGGATAACGCTCGCCGCGAGCCGCCGAAAGATCCTTTTGCGCCGCCTGAACCGTCGCCAGCGCGGCGCGAAAGTCGCTGCGTGCTCCGTAGGCGCTCTTCAGGGCGTCGTCGACGGTAGGCGGCTCGAGATCGGCATAAGGCAGCGACTCCGCAAGTTCGAATTGCTGCCCCAAGGGCAAGCCGATGGCGCGTCCGAGGTTGAGCTTCGCGATTTGGAAATTATTGCGAGCGACACTCAGGTTGTACTGTTCCGTATGGAGTTGCACGGCGCTACGCGTCACATCAATCTTGGGACTCGTGCCGGCGTGAAGGTCTTCCACCGCCTGGTCGTATATGGCTTGGGCATTGCGAACCTGCGCCTCGGAAGCTTCGATTTGCGAAGCAGCTTCGATGACCCGCAGGTAGGCATTGCCAACCGTGAGCGTGATTACATCAAGCGTGTCGTTGTACGAAAGGCTCGCGGCTTCTTCGGCATTGCGAGCCGCACGAAAGCGCTGGATAGACTGGAAGTTGAACAAACTCTGACTGGCACTCGCTTCGGCGGTGCTGAAACTGTAAGGTCCAATTACGCGCGGAAGCAGCGTTGACTTGATGCCCAACGGAGCGGTCGATTCTTGCTCAACGTTTTCCGCAACTCCCGCGCTCACCTGAGGCAACAGGAAACTCAACGCTTGAAGTCTCTGTCCCCGAACCGCGTGAACATTCTCCTGGGTTTCAATTTGTCCGAGATTGTAGCGGAGCGCCATGTTGATGGCGTCTCGTAAGCTGAGCTTGATAACTTCGTTACTCACGGGACCACTCGGGACGCTGCCAACAATTGCGGAGGACGACTGCGGCAAAGCGGGAGTAGTCGCCAGAAGCAGCAACCACACGAGGTGCCACCGCACATAGAGCAGGACATTTTGTATCGTAAGTCGATCTTGCATCACCAAGCCTCCTGAACAACTTGGCCCAGATCAGCATCAATCAGCGCGTTGCTTGACATAATCCGGCTTCGATGGGGAACACACCGAGTCGAACCAGCGACTGATGTACACCTGCGCGTGCGCCTCGCCGCAGTAGTGCCGCGCGTCCGTTGCGGACGCTGCAACGGCATTCCACTTCAAGACCGTTAACGCCGAATCCCCACACTGAATGACGAACCAGTGCATTGGATTGTTCGTCGTCGTGCCGCAGACCTCTCATCGGAATTCCTGAAAGCTGCTCATCTTTTCTTCCCCTTTGGGAACCACTCGAGATTGGGAAGTTGACATTGGTAATAGATGATTCCGGAGCAGGTGGTCTGGGTTCAGGGAATTTTGGCCGCTGGCGCCCAGATTGGCCGAATGCACAATTAGGCTGCGCGAGCTCGGTCGTCAGTCTGTAACGATTTGTGTTCGAGAGCTGACCCTCTGTTTAGAAGGCGTACTTCACTGAGAACACCGTCCGGTTGTCGTGGAAATACCGTGGCAGCGTTGGCCCTACAAAAGACCCTTCCGCATATTGGTCGTAGTTCCAGTAGGCATTCAGGCTCCAATCTTTTACAAACTCGTAACTCAACGATCCCAGCGGTTGCTGGTACGTAAACTGCAACGGACCTAGCGGTTGCAACGAGTTCAGGACGGTTGTATTGCCGTTCGTCTTCGTCAGACCGTAACCAATATTGGCGATAAACTTCGCCGTCGGATGCAGCACCAGCAAACCGTTGAAGTAGTTCGTGGTGTTGCTGTAATTCGAGTAAATCCAGTTCGGGTTGTTATTCGCGGATGTGTTTGCGGGATTGTAGGTCGGGCATCCATTAACGACGGTTCCTGGCGCCACGTAAGATCCGTTGTAGCAGATGTAGGCGTTCTGTAACGTGTCCGTGTAGTTGTAACTTAGATTGACGTTTACCTTCGCACTGGGGAAAAAGGTAGTAACGAATCCCGCGTTGCGATTGTGCTGATTCAGTTGGGTATCGCTCTCACCATTGTGTGCCTCCCACCAATTCACCGTCCCTGCCAGGTCTGCCCAGTGCACCGGCTTGTAATTTACCCTCGCACGGTAGTTCTGCTTCTGCTTTGGGCTCATGCGGGTGATGAAGATCGCCCCCGGCGTTGGACACGTTTGACAACCTATATTAGTCAGCGCTTCTGCTTCTACGTTGACGCGCAACTTCCCATTCGGCTTGAACCATACGCCGAACTCCGGCCCCTGGTAGTTAACATTGATGGTATCGCCGTCGAACGGCACCAGGCCCGCGGCTGTGTCGGCGCTTTGCGGGTCCGCGTAGAACACCCTCTCGTTGCGCAGAGTGTACCCGACATGCAGGCCCACGAAGCGATCCGGGTTGTATTCAAATTGGAATGTGTTGTTGAAGTTACGCATTCCGAGGAACCCAGCCGTGAATGTCGTTGTCGTGGTGACCGCCCCAAGTGGACTCAGCAATGTCACAGCCGGCGGAGTTCCAACCGGCAATCCTACTGTCGAAGTGCTGATGAAATTCGAATTTCCTGGGAGATGCCAATTGTCGTATCGGAAATTATCGCTGAGATGAATGGAACTTGTGATCTCAACGGTGACGCCCAGGTCGGCAGTCGCATTCACCCTTCGAGTCGTCGCCGTTCCGTTGGTTGTTGCTTGCCGCTGCCCGCTGCGCGAACTCAGGCCGTCGAAGAAATCCTGGTAGGGTTCGGTCAAATTGGTGCTGCTGTAGGTACCCTGTCCGGTGAAGCTAACCCGTTTCCAATAATTTGAGGTGATACGTAGCTGTTCTGTCGGCGTGGTCGATCGCAGTCTCAGGTTCGCATCATATGCGTAGAACCCATTGCAGGAAGGGTTCGCCGCTCCGTTCACAATCGGTGTCGAGCAAGGCTGGCTGGCAGATGTGTTGAATGGCAAGCCAAGTTCTACGGGCGCGCCGTTCGGCAGCAGATAGGTAGCGAAGCCGGCGAGGCTGTAGTCTGTATCGTTTTTCGCGTAGTCGAGAAACTGGTCGTAACTGATCGTCGTTCGCGTTAATGCCTTAACGTCTAAGCCAAAGCGATATAAGTTGTCGGTAACATTCCAACCCTGATTCAACATCGCGTCGGTGCCCACATGAACGCTTGAGTACGTAGGACCATTCGCCCGATTGTGAAGCATGCCCAAACGGAACGAAACCTTCGACTGCGGAAAGAGCGTCAGATCGAAGTTGTACATGCGGCGCATGTTGTAGCTCGCGTGTGGCGATGAATCCACGGGAAGAGAGGGTTTCGACGTCGGAGGATTCAACGGATTGGCAAACAGATCGTAGTCGAAATAATTCTGGTCTCTCCGAAACAGGAAGTTCAGGTCGTAGTAATGGAACTTCGACATTCTTGCCTGGGCGGCATTCTCCGGATCGCCACCCCATCCGAAGCTACTGACATTCAAGTCGTCGAAGATAAGGCCCGTGTGTTGGGGAGCTTCCATCGACACAGACTGCTGTAGCAGCCTTGGGCCTTGGTTCAAATTGATCAGCGTCCCGTACATAGCCTGGCTACCCGTCACGTCCGTGAAGCGATAACCAAACTCCACGCTCTGCTGAACCTGGTATCCGCCGAGTTCTGTGCCGTCGGAAGTCTTGCTGGGAGCAGGCGTTCCCGTCGATTGTGCTCCTACGCTCACCGCAAGAGCTAACCAGCAACCCAGGCATATAGCATGTCTCGCAATCTTCATGACTTACTCCCTGCAATTTGCCCCAGTACTACGGCCCCAGTTTCGACCCTGACTCTCGCGTTATGGCGTAAAGAAAACCTGGCTGAAGTTCGAGCCGTGAATGAACGAGTGGCACATGATGCAAGCTTGATATTTCTGGGCTTGGTTGTGCGCCGGACCGGCCGGTGGTTGTGAGGGTATATTGCTGTTCATCGACAACGTGTGACACTGCAGGCATAACACATTGACCGTACTGACCTTCAACAACCGTGGGTTGGTTGACCCATGCGGCGTGTGACACGACACGCAACCTTCCGTCTTTACCGGCAGGTGCTCATATACAAAGGGACCCTTTTTCTCGGTATGGCACTTGAAACAAACCTGGTCTTGCTGGGCACTTGTTCGCAGTTGTTTGGACAGCATTCCCCCATGTTCGTTGTGGCAATCGGTGCACCGAACCAGCCCTTCATTCACACGGTGTCGATAAGGCCGCTGGAACTCGGCTTGCACTTCGGTATGACATCCGTAACAGAGTTGCGGCGTTGCTTTCTGAAGTAGCGACTCTTTGGTTGTCGCGGCATGCACCGAATGGCAACTGGTGCAAGTAACACCATTCTCAAGATGGGCAGAGCGTTTAAAGTTACTGTGATCCCCCGCCAGATGGCATTGCTGGCAGCGAGCGCTTACTTTTTCTGGCGTCAGGTCGGCGAAGTTGATGATCTTCGTTTTATCGCCGCCTCCTGCCACATGCTCCGATCCGGGTCCATGGCACGATTCGCAACCGTGAGCTTCCACCTTTCCGATCGTGACATTTTCCTTTAGCAGATTGGCATGCGGAGTTTCATCAAACTTGTGGCCAATCTCTTCATGACACGTTTTGCAGACGTCGGAACCGACATACTGCGCAGAACTGGTCCCTGCCGAAGGATTCGAGGACGCAGGCTTCTCCTGCGCTACTGCACTGATCATGCCTCCGCACGTGAGCGTGAGGACCACGGCTCCGATCCAGAGCACTGACTGGTTTTTGTTCGATCCTGGCATCTGCTCCTCCCTAATTGTTCGCATGCAGCGCGATGGGACCTGTTCTGAAATCACTGCTGCGGATTCTTGTTGATCCGATTTGCGATACCCAGTGTTTTGAGGATTTCCGGTGATGCTTCGTCGGTCGCCAGCATCTGGTGACAGAGGTCGCAATCCTGGGGCACGGTTGTGCCGTCCTTTGCGCTATGGGATCCATCATGACAGCGGAAGCAGCCGGGAAAGTCCATGTGTCCCAGGTTGTTCGGATACGTTCCCCATTTGACCTTCAGCTCTGGGAAAACATTACGTTTATAGATTGCTAAGACTGCTTGGGCTGCCTGGGCGACGTCCTGCGAGCGACCGGCGACATCCGGGTAGTTCTGTCGATAGAAGTTCATCAGAGTATCCGGAATCTTCTCCGCCGCTTCCGCGCTACTCCCGTAGCTTGCCTGCAAAACCTCGAGGCCTTTCTTCTTGATAAACGGTAGCGCCGCGGATATTGCCCCTGCTGACATGGCTTCGTCCAAGGCTCGGTCCGGAGGTTGAAAAGCGTGGGTCGGTCGATTATGGCAATCGACACACTGCATTTCAATTTTCGGCCGTGATTCTATCTTCGGGTCTGCTTCCGAAGTGAATACCTTTGTAACTCCGCTGGTGGTATTGCGATACTCAATCCACGGAATCGTTTGCCGGGCCGGATCGCTGGCGACAAACCGAATATGCACCCCCGGCCCAAAGTGCGCGCCGTGAATGCCCCCGAACGTGCTCCCCCCAATCATCATCAAAAGCACGGTCTGCGTCCGCGAATTCGCTTGATCGTCTGCGTACTTGCTGATCACCCGCAAACGTACTCCATCGAACTTCTGCGGCCAATGGCAGTTTTCGCAGGTCTCCCGCGCGGGTATCAACCGATTGCTCTCGATGGCCGAGGGAATGGGCCGCGGAAAATCGTTCAGCGTCGTTTCCACCAGTTGCCGCACGCCATTGGTCTTGCTGGCGACCCATCCGGCCGCCCCGGGTGCAACATGACAGTCCACACATTCCACCTTGGAGTGCGGCGAATTCTTGTACGCGGCATACTCCGGAGCCATTACGTGACAACTGGCTCCGCAGAACTGCGGCGTTTCCATGTGTTCCACCGCTCGATAGGTAATCTGGGTACCGATCACCACGTTAGCGATGGTGGTAATCCCGAAAAACCAGCCTAGTCGGCGCAACGCGGCTTTGCGATCGACAATCTCTGTTTCGAAGCGCTTTTGAATCGAGCGCCTTCCCAGGAAAATTCCAACCGGAATCAGCGCCAGGCCCGCAAAGAAGACGACTGGAATGACGAGAAAAGCGAGGATGCCGACGTAGGGATTGTCCGCGTGGCCGCGAATGTGCAGCGGCAAAACAAACAACCACGACACCAGGGCAGTGACCACCAGGGCCGCACCGGCGAGGCTTAGCCAGTGCTGCGTGAGCAGAACCCACACGGGCCGCTTGTTTTGAGAATCCATGAACACCCTGTCCCCGCATCTAGAGTGATGGGAGCGTAGCGCGATTTCTAAAAGGTTTTAACTGGAAAAATTAATAGAGGGGGTTCGTAACTTGAGCCCACTGTGAACGCTTGGCGTGAGGTTTGACCGCTATTTCTGAACCCGCTATAGTGAAAGAGTTGCTGCCCCCTCGTTCAACGGCAGGACAGCTGACTCTGGATCAGCATATCGGGGTTCGAATCCCTGGGGGGCAGCCAAGTAGAATCAATCACTTCCATCCCCTCCGCATACTCCTCGACACAAATTTCCGCTTCTGGTTGCGCCGGGGTTGCGTCCGGTTGCCGAGCAATTTTTTCATCCAATCGATCCACCCCACGATATGTCCGCGCCCGGTATCAGGTGCCCATAGGTGTCGACGGTGATCTGGATCGAGCTGTGGCCCATCAGGTGCCCCAATCACCGTCGTCCCGAACGTGCTTGCGAAGAAGTTGTCGCTGATCGCGAAATGCTGCGCGTAGTTCCAAAGGGCCGTAACCGTGTTGCCGATTGCACTGCTATGTGCGCTGTGCTGGAATCAAAAGCTGCCGGTTCCTGACATTCCTGTCAATCGCATTAACTCCTCCAGGCTGCTCTCGTTGCGAACAGTGGGTGATCAAGCACTCGCTCGTCCCACTCTTTCTTTACGCACAAAATAGAAATAGGCGCCGACGCATAGGAAATTGATGAACACCGCGATCACGTTCCATACGATCACAGGCCGCGACACAATCAATAAGCCGTAGTAGACCCAGAGGATCTGGAACATGCCCATAATCGCTCCCATCCTCGGGTTCATTCCGGCGCTTGAACGGCGTCTGAGCATCGCAATCAGATCCGGCGCAGCAGCGAACGTCGTTCCAAACCCCGCTATTATTCCGGCGATCTCTGAACGTTTAAATCCCTGAAAGAGTATGCTCTGCACGTCGTGCGGACTTAAGTCCTGACAGCCGCAGAGCGGGATCAGGCCTACGAAGAGAAGGCCGGGCGCAACTCTTTTGAATCGTTCCATAATTCCTCTGCAATTGAATCTCAGGGAGTCGTCGTCCAGTCTATGCGCGGGAAACATGGACCTTCAGCCCGCCGGCATGACGCCTCGTGACTCAGTTCCTAGACGGAAGCCACCTCAAATGCTTCCTTCTCTTCGCCTTTCAAGTCTATGGTCAGCATCGCGCGCGACAGCATGCCACCGGAGATGTTTTGCGCTTTGAATGCGTTCTGCAAAAGAATGCGGGTGGCATAGTAAGCGCGCTGTGCGGAGCGACAGATGACATGAATCTCGCGGTTTTTCGGGAGTTCGCCCAGCCGGGCTCGAAGCTGACCTAGCGGAATATTGACTGCGCTAGGTACGCTTTCGACCGCCAATTCCACAGGCTCGCGCACATCCAGCAGGAAAGCACCATCAAGCGACTCCCAATGACTCAATGGCATGTCACCTCGGAGCACATCAGCGGCCGCCATCCCGGCGAAGTTGACGGGATCCTTTGCGCTGCCGAATTGCGGTGCATAACAAAGTTCGGATTCCTCAAGGTCGTAAACGGTCGCGCCCATCTGGATAGCGACAGCCAACGCGCTTATGCGCTTGTCGATGGCGGGTCCGTCTTCTCCGAGCGCCTGAGCACCAAGGACCTTCCCATTGGATTTCCGGAAGAGGAACTTCAGCCCGAGCATCTTGGCGCCGGGATAGTAGCCGGCGTGGGAGTTCGGGAAGAGGTAAATCTTTTCGTAGTCGGTGTCCCCGAGGCGTTTGAGTGACTTCTCGCTGACGCCGGTCCAGGCGGTGGCGCCCCCAAATAGCCCAATAATCGAGGTGCCCTGCGTGCCCCGATAGCGCGAGTTGCGCCCGCAGATGACGTCGGCTGCGATGCGTCCCTGGCGGTTTGCTGGCCCTGCCAACGCCACTAGGCTCCACTGCCCCGTGCCAAAGTTTTTCACTTCAATGGCATCGCCGACGGCGAAGATGTCGGGATCGCTCGTCCGCATGTGCTCGTCAACGCGAATCCCTCCGCGCTCACCAATCGCAAGACCAGCGGCTTTCGCGAGCTTGGTGTCGGGCCGCACGCCTAGCGCGAGTATCACGAGGTCCGCTGCATACTTCTTGCCGGACTTCGTCTGCACCTCAAGTGCGCCACCTTCTTTCTGCGCGAATCCAGCGACTCCGTCATTCAACGCTAGACGAACGCCATTTCTCGCCAGATGACCTTCGACAAGATTGGCCATCTCACGGTCGAGCGGCGCCAGCACCTGGTCCAGCATCTCGACCAGGGTCACGTCGAACCCGATGTGGACCAGGTTCTCCGCCATCTCGAGGCCTATGAATCCTCCACCAACCACAACCGCGCGGCGTGTGGGCTTGACCATCTGAATGCCCGAGTAGTTGTACATCCCGGCGAGAAAGGTCGTGCCCTTTTCGATCCACTCGCGGATCGTCTTCACATCCGGTACCGTCCGTACATGAAAAATCCCCGGCAGATCGATGCCGGGCAGCGGCGGGCGAACTGAAGGTGCACCGGGAGAGAGAACCAGCTTGTCGTATGACTCGGTCTTCACCTCATCAGTAATGACATTGCGCAAATCCACCGTCTTCTTCTTTGGATTGATAGAGATCGCCTCACAGTTCGTGCGAGCGTCGATGTTGAAGTTCTTCCGGAAATATTGTTCGCTGGCCACCAAGAGGCTGGATTCCTTGGGAATTACGCCCCCAACGTGATACGGAAGCCCGCAGTTCGCATAAGAAACGAATGGTCCTCGTTCCACCATGATGATCTCGGCCTTTTCGTCGAGCCTGCGCAGCCGTGCCGCACACGACGCACCACCTGCTACTCCACCTACGATGACTACTTTCATGATGTTGCCTCCGTTCGCGCCAATGAGGTTCAATCCTCGTTTCCTTGCACTGTGAGTTCGGATCTCTCTTCGTTGCTACTGTTTTGATTACTCAGTCGCCGCGTCCGCAGCGTCGTCGGGCCAGCTGTCATTCGTCTCAACCCAAGTCTTGTCCGGGTTGTAAAGCTCCATGCCCGAGAACACTTTCAGTGAATTGGGTCCCAAGTCTTTCTGGTAGACGATTCCTTCGTAGCTGACGATGAACGTGTTAATCCCGGTGACCCCGTACTGAGCCGGCGCCGCAGCAAGGGCGAAACCGCCGATCATCACACCCTCGATAACAAAATCAACTCGGCCACCGGGTGCCGATGGGCCGCGCCCCTGCAGGATTTTGTAGTAGTAGCCGTGGAAAGGCGTTCGCTTCTGGCCTATCGAATAGCCTTCCTGTAATGCTTCCGCGATCGTCTCACTTACCATTCCCACTGAGCTTCCATCGGAGTTCTTCCAGTAGAGTCCATCCTCCTTTCCGGGAGTACTGATGATGCGCTGTGCATACTGATTCACGCCCGAGTCATCGTGTATCTGAGTAGCATATTGCTTCTGCGCCTCCACAAATCCTCGGCAGATGGCAATGGCGTCTAATTCGTTCGACCCGATTCGGCGTGCGAGGATCTCTGTGCGGCCTCGTTTCATATCGAAATACCATTGGCCGTTGCGTTTCACGATGGGAATCGGGAACGGCCAGTCCTTCAGCCCCACCAGCAAAGTTGCTTCGGTGCCATTCTTTGAAAGCTCGATGGACTTCTTCTCTTCGGCTAGCTGCGCGAACTTGGCCGCCTGCGATTTGTCCCTAACTTGATCTGCGGACTCAACCACGTCTACGGCGCTCGGACCGAGGATTGCCTCAAAGGCAGCGATATCGAACTTCTCTGCGGCGTTGATCAACGCCTTGGCAGCAGCATCGGGTGTATCGAACCCTGTTTGGGGAACAGCCGTTTTGGGAGAGGATGAAGTCTGCGCTGAAGCGTTGAAACAGGCTCCCAACACGCAGGCAAGGAACAAGACGAATATTGAGATGGTCCATTTTGTGAGTTTGCTTTGCATTGTCATATCTTCCTCGCGAGATATTGGTTACCGCCCACGACGTCCTCCGCCCCCGGATCGTGAACCACCGCTGCGCGAACCACCCCCTCCACGCGATCCGCTCATGCTTGACGATCCGCGCGTACTGCTGGCATTCGCAGAAGAGCGACTGTTGCCACCACTGCCGAAAGCATCGCTCCCACCGCGCGAACCACTGGAAACTTTTTGGTTTCCGATCTGGTTACCACCGCCACTGCGATTCGCAGTGCTGGCCGAGGCGCCGCGATTTCCACCCTGGGCTCCCATGTTGTTGGCAGATGCTCCACGGTTCCCACCCTGCGTATTGCTGCGGTTATTACCACTGGCTTGTTGCCGTCCACCCGCTTGCGCCTGGTTCTGACGCCCGCCCCCTTGCCGATTCGCGTTGGTCGTACCGCCGTATTTTTGTGCCGATGCTTGATTCGGGTATGGAGTTCCGCCGCGGTGTTGGGGGTTGTGTTGCCAGCTGTTGTTTCCCCCACCGTTTACCGTATTCCGGTTGCCGCCGCTTACGTTGGTCTTGTTGCCACCCTGAATGTTGGTGTTCTTAACGTAGTTGTTGTTGTTGTTGATGTAGACATTGTTGTTGCCACCGCCCCAGCCGGCATTGCAGCAGTAGCTGTGTCCCCATGCGGCACCTACAGCCATGCCGACTCCAAACGAAATGGCTGCGGTCGCGAGATAGGCACCGGGCGGCGGAGGTGGCGGATAGGCATAGACCGGGTAGGGCACCGGAGGCGGTCCATAAACAACTGTCGGATTGTAGGAAGGGACATATACAACCTCTGTGGTAGCTGGCTGAATAACGATCACTTCCTTGCTTTCGACAACCTTGGTTTCGACCTTCTGCTGTTCGGTGGAATTCAATGCACCCTTATCCTTCGCCTTCTTGCGCATGCGCTGCACGGCGTCCATGACGTCGCTTTGCTGGGCGAGGAACGCATTGCCGAGATCCGTCGTCCACTTGATGTTGTCGTTCAAGTTTTTCACCAAGTCAGGCAGTACGACCATCGCCTGGACACTGGCGTCCCAATTCTCTTTCTTCACCGCCTCGGCCATCTTGTCCGGTGGCATCTTCTTGTTCTTTTGCATCCATTGATATAGCTGAACAATTTCCAGCGGGTAAGTGGATGCCATTAGCACCTGACTCATGATGGGATCTGGATAAAGGGCTATGGGCGCGACAAGGGAATCGAGCTGATCATTGGAGAGCTTAGAGTCCGCGGGCACCTGATCCTGAGAAGTAAGGGCGACACTGACCGGAGCACTGCAAGCAATCAATGCTATGCACAGAATGACGGCGATCGCACCGTTCATTCTGTCTGAAAGAGATTTGAACTGTAATCCTTGCTTCATGATTTGCCTTCCTCCGCAGTTTGCGGATGGCTAATACACCGAACGTAGGAATCAACGAGATACCCATTCGAGCTGTTTCGCCCATGCGCGTGGGTAAGAGTCATCTCTTACCTATCCCGCGATCGGTGACTGCTATAACAACGACCGACTAACGGCGACTGACGTTGCTGCTGGACAGACTCCAACACTGGTTCCTCAAACCACGGCTTCCTCGACCTTCGGCGCTTCCAGCGTTTGGTGCGCCAGGTCGGGATTAATGCTGGCTACCGCGTCGTATTGCCTCAGGTGGACGCTGCCGGTCAGCTCTTCCAGAAAATGCGATCGTTTGAGCCGATCCATCACCGGCCCCTTAACTTCAGAGAGATGAAAACTAATGCCGCCGTCCTTCAGTCGATGATTGATCGCCTCCAAACTCTCGAGAGCCGATGCGTCGATCGTGTTCACCGCCGGACACTCAAGGATGACGTGGCGAATTGCCGGATTCGCTGACACTGATTCGTTGATCTTTTCCTCGAGAAACCGAGCATTCGGGAAATAAAGGCTTTCATCTACGCGCAACGACAGGATGTCTGGAACCGTCACGGTAGTGTGGCGCGCCACGTTACGAAAAGTCGCCGTCCCGGGGATCTGCCCCACGATGGCCACGTGTGGTCGCGATGTGCTGTAGAGGTGAAGGAAGATGGAAACCGCCACTCCCACGATGAGTCCGGCTTCGACACCATCCACCAGCGTGAGAACGATTGTGCCGAGCATCGCCACGAAATCAGCGCGCGAATAAACGTAGGTGCGCTTAAGCGCCTTCAGATCCACGAGCGAAAGCACAGCGACGATGATGGTCGCCGCCAGCGTTGCGTTGGGCAGAAAGTACAACAGCGGTGTGAGGAACAACGTCGCGAGAGCAATGCCTACCGCCGTAAACGCTCCCGCCGCCGGAGTTTCTGCCCCAGCCTCGTAGTTCACTACTGACCGGGCGAATCCTCCAGTGACCGGAAACCCTCCGGAGATGGCTGCGCCGATATTGGAGGCGCCCAGCGCAATCAGTTCTTGGTCGGGATCAACCCGTTGTCGTTTCTTCGCCGCGAGGGTTAACGCAACAGATATCGACTCGACGTAGCCGACAATCGAAATCAGCAATGCCGGCACGAGGATCTTCGTCCAAAGTGCCACATCGAGTGGCGGCACCCTTAGTTTCGGTAACCCTTTTGGAACCGTGCCGACGATGCTGACGCCGCGCGTATTGAGTCCGAAGCCCCATACGATTGCAGTCGTTACCGCGATCGCCGCGACAGGACCCACCTTCACCAGGATGTCAGCCGCCCGTTCTCCGATTCCCAAACGACGCAGCAGCGGTTTGAGGCCCCGGCGCACCCAGAAGAGAAAGCCGAGCGCAGCAAATCCTATGATTGCTGTGCACAGATTCGCGTGACCGACATCTTTCGCGAGAGAGTGAACGATTTCGATAAAACTCTCCCCCTTGGCGCGGATGCCGAGGGTCGGCCCCAGTTGGCCCGCCGCAATCTGAATGCCCGATGCCATGATGAAGCCCGAGATCACCGGATGACTGAGGAAGTTGGCCAGGAAACCCAGCCGCAACAGCCCCATGGCCACCAACATCAGTCCCGAGATCAGGGCGAGTGCGATGGCGGCGCCCAGATATTCCGGGGTCCCCTGCGATGCCAACGTTCCGGCCGCAGCTGCGGTCATGAGGCTGGCCACCGCCACGGGACCTACGGCGAGCGATCGCGAGGTCCCGAAAATCGCATAAAGCACGAGTGGCGCCATCGACGCATAGAGACCTATCTCCGGCGGCAGTCCCGCAACGAGGGCATAGGCCAGTGACTGCGGTATCAACATCATCGTTACAATGGCGGCGACCGTAAGATCGTTGACGAAGCTGCGCCCGGAGTATTCAGCCCCCCAAGTCAGGATCGGAAAATAGCGTTTAAGCATCGACGTAACCTCTTCTTTAGTGATGACCGCCAGCTGCCGGTAAAGACTTGGTAGACGAGGCATTAGCTGACCCAGACGGTTTGCGATACGCACTGCGAGCGACACGCGTGACAAGAGCTCGCATCAGCACGTAGGGGACAATTGCGCACACAACCGCAACCACCAACATTTGCAAGATGTAGACGTACCTAAAAACGATGATCTGGTAGGTGGTGTCGAGAACAACTGCGACGGCGAACACCCTGCCGATGTCCTTAAAAGCAGACTGGAGCAACGCTCTACGCTCACAGGAGTCGTTTAACCACAGAAATTGTCGCCGCCCTGCACGTGCGTCCCGCAGCCCGGCTCGAATCCCAAGAACAGTGACTAAGATTGGCATAACGAAAAGCCGAAAGTGCATGGGACCACCAGCTCGGCCGACCAGCTGGGAAACTGCGTCAGACAGCATTTGCAGAACTGTGTCCATCATTCACTCCCTCCGTTGATCAGGCTGCAGTCTTCGACTCCCTGGATTTTCCGGTTCGTTCATAACCTTCAGCTTGCCTTCGGCAACACCATTCGCTCAGGTGTAAGGTTGTAGGTCCAAGGATTGCCGGCGTTCTTCCAGCCGTTCTTCAATCGTTGGCCCACGAACACACTGTCCGGGTCCTGAACCGTGTCACCTTCCATGCCGTCGATGATGTTGTAAACATGCTTGAATCCAGCTTGCGCGAGGAAATTGACGGCAATAGCGCTGCGACCGCCGGACCGGCACATCAGCATGAGTGTGTCGTCTGGATTCGCCACCTCGCGCATCCGTGAGACGAAGTCCAGGAGTGGCTTCATGGGGTAGCGTTTCTTCTCGGCATCCCATTGATACAACTGGACTGCCACCGGAATCTTCCAGGCCATCGTCGGATGACCCACAAAGAGATATTCCTCGGGAGTGCGAACATCAATAATTTTTACCTTGTCAGGCTGAGCCTTCCATCTCTCGTACGCTTCCTTCGCTGAGACGTAAAGTCCAAGAGCAGTTTGCTTTTCTTTGGGGAGCTGCAACGATTCCGTCATAGCTTGATACCCTCCAGGTTAGAAATACATGCTCAGCACAAATCCGAACGCATTCACCTGCCGATTAGGTGCGTTGCTTGTATCGTTCTGATGCTCGTAATAAGGCTCCATCTCGTAGCGCTTGCGGAACGGCAAGATCAGACCAGCGCTCTCCGAAGTCCTACTCCATTTACCGACCTGGTCGTCGTAATACGCCTCCACGCGGGCATAGGGTGTGAAGTGATATCGGTGAATCGCGAACGTTCGTTCCGCCGATAATCGGTTTCTATAGCGCCATAACAATTCGCCTGCGATATATCTCAAATCCCCACGATTACGATCAGAGAGCAACACGCCCCTGATGAGCGGGTACCGACCGGTTGCCTCGACCAGTCCACGATGCTCGGTGGGCCCGTCGGTCGATGGCATGTATCGATACCCCACTCTCAACATCAACGGCCTCTCCTTCGACTGATCCAGCTGAAACACCGTAATCCTCTTCAGCTTGAGCAGCGGCTTGAAATAGAAGTCGATGTTCGGGCCGACTTCAGCACTCGTCTCCTCGCCGGACTCTCGTGTCTTAGCGGCAAAGAATGAGACGCGCATATCCGAGCTCAACCTCAAGTAAGTGTCGATCTCAGGCCAAGCCTGCGACGATCCATTCTGCGCCGCCACGGGCAATTCCAGAATCACGACTAACAGCCCAAGTGCTACCGCTCGGAACCAGCCACCCTTTCCCATATTCCAGGGAATCCTTACAAATCAGCTTTCGACCCTATGTGGGTGTTCACCTGCGCCGGATGTTGGCGGCCGGCGCAGACAACCAGTAGTGGAACGCTTACATTCCAGCAATCGCTTTGTTCTGAAGAACCCGCACCCGGACGCGGCGGTTTTCAGCCTGTCCTTCAGCCGTCTTGTCGGCATTAACCTGGCGGCTCTCCCCCATGGCAGCCGGTGCTAGCATGTTCGTCAGGGGAATGTGCCCCTGCTGCAAAAGGATGGTGCTGACGTTGTTGGCACGCTGTTCGCTCAGCTTCTGGTTGAGCGCAGCACTGCCGGTCGCCGATGCATAGCCTTTGACCTCAATCATGTAACCGTTGACGGTTTTAGCTTTCTCGGCCAGCGCCGTTAGCTGCGGAATGTACTGCGGGTCGACCTTGACTTTGCCATTGGCGAACAGGATCGTGACTTCATCCCAGATGTAATAATCATCGAGCTGGCCAAAGCGGGCAGTATTAGCCGCGATGGCAGCTTTGTTGGCCTCAATTTGTTTCTGCTGCTCGGTCAACGCCGCGTTCTGCGCTTGCAGCGCAGCATTCTGCTTTTGCAACTCTTCCTGATTCTGCTGTGCTTGCACCTGGGTTTGGTGTACACCAGCCTGGATGGCCTGCGCCTGCTCCAGGTCATTGCCCTTGAACCTGATAGTCTTCGCAACCAGCTGGTTCTTGTCGTTGTAAGCCCCGTCTACCTGGATAGGAAGTCCTGGAATCAGGGCGGCCATCGACATCTTCTTATTGCGGGCCTTCAATGCGCCCACTACCTGGGCTACATCGGTGCTGTCAGTGAGCAGTACGACGAGCTTCGGGGAATCCGGTGTCTGCAAAAAGATCTCTGAGCCATTGCGAGCTTTGATGATTCCCTCGATCTTGGTTTGGGCGAAAACAACCGTGCTCGCCATGGCTACTAGGACGGTTGTAACGAATATTCTTCTAAAGTAACGATTCATGGTTCCTCTCTCCTGATTCGTACCGCGATTTTGTTTCCAGAGCGGCCGGCTTCCACGACAAACCGGCCGTTCAGTGGAATAGAACTGTGCTGTTGTGCCTGACTCGTCTATCGACTAGCCAAGCCGTATCGTTGTTTTCTGCGGCAGTTTTGCCGAGGTCTTTTTCTCCCAGGCTTCTTCGAGCAGTTCTTTCGCCGCCTGTTCCAGAAACTCCGGTGCCGCCCATTTGTGTACGTCGAAATCGTTCTTGATGTATCCGTGGCTCAGCATGAAGTCCTTGCCGATCTCGACCGATGCCAGGTTCTTCGGCGAGAGATTGGGCACCATGTCGATGTGCTTGATTCCCTCGTAGGTGTGCTCGACGTCGAGATAGAAAGTTTGCCTGTCGAGGATCGCCGCCGCGGCATGCTTGTGTTCGTTCGCCCAGCGTCCTACCTTAATCATGCCCTTCATAAAGGCAACAGCGAGCTCGGGATGTTTTTCGGCCATCACATCGCTGCATGTAATCGCGGCGGGAATGTTCGCCACCTGCAAGGTCCAATCCGGGTAGCGGGAAAGATCCTCTATTGCCTTGAACTTGCCGGTCGCTTCGGTGAGCTGCTGTAACGGACCGCTCTGGGTATAGAACGCGTCGATCACGCCTTGTTCGAGAGCCGTTTCCAGCGGGCGGAATGCGAGGTCATGCTTGTGGTCGCGTTTCAGCCACAACTCGGAAGGGTTCTCCATGGGAGGGCCGATCATGGCTGGATCGTCGTACCAATCATCCGGATAGGGGAATTCCTTGATCTCGACATCCTTCCGGCTCATGTCGTTCAACATGAGCATCAACTCGATGCCTTGCTCTTCCTGGATCCGCCACCAATCAGTCTTGATGGTGTTCAAACTCTTCGAAAGACCCACCTTCTTGCCCTTCAGATCTTTCATCCGATAGATCTTGTCTTTGGCGCGCACGATCATGACGCCGCCTTCGCGTGGCGCATGCGTCACACCGAGTAAGCGGGTCCTGCGCCGATCTGCATGAACGTGAACGGGCGGGAACAAGCCGCCAAAGCGAATTAGGTTGTCGAGATTGTGGATGTAATGCGGATACCAGTTGTTCTCTTCCCGCGAGCGAAGGAATGCGTAATTGACGCCAATCTTCTTGTACTCCTCCTTCGTCCAACCCAGTTCCTGGTCAACATTACTGGCGGAGACAAGGGGACAATTGGTGTAGTACACCTCATCCCATTTCAAAGGCACGGTAGCAAACTTTCTATCAACTTCCGTCATTGTGGCCATAGATAAGTCCTTTCTTAGTAGATCTCCCGGGAAACATGCCGTCGGGTCTCCTTGTTTCGTCTTCACAGCCATGATTCTGTTCCTTTTTCTGCGCTTACCTGCGATCCGACACACGCGATATAACAACTGCGCTTAATTGCTGGACCTCAGGAAGTCACGAAGGCTGCAGCCGAAATATATTCGAGCCCGAGTTTCTGCGAGACCGTCCTGAACTCAACCACCGGGGGCTCAGCCGTGGTCTCGATTAATGCGAGCAGGCGAAGGAACCGCTCCGACCCAAACTGGGCGCGTAGTTCGGCCTCGTCGTCCCACTCCTCTGTGTAATTAACTCGTCTGCTCTCGTTTGTGGGCAGGCAGATCTCTGCAAACTCGCATCCGCGAACTTGCAGCGCACCCCGCATGACCGCCCTGAGAGCGTGAACAAGTTCTTGGACACGTGCTTCAGGAGCAACCAGCCGTACTATTAACTGCACCATGCATATGTGGGTTGCACGTCGCATGCCGTGTGGCAGAACACAAACGTCAACGTTGTAAACTGAAGTTTCTAATCAGGATTCGGAGTCTTAAGGGCGAAATGGAAATCGCGGGGCGGTTGCGAGAACTCCGAACGATCGTGGAAAGCACGAAACGCATGCGGAGATCGTGCTGCGAAGATATAGCGTGACAAAACGCTTCACTTTTTGCAATCCCAAGGTCAAGAGCTGTGGCTGGCAAGCACAACGCTTGGAAACTGAGAACCGCTGGCTCCTGCGCGAGCCAGTAGTTCTCAACTCACTGTATGGTCAGTGTCGTGTTGCCGCTAATAGTACCGGACGTTGCCGTAATCGTTGTATTGCCTGAAGCAACGCCGGTGGCGAGACCGGAACTGCTGATGGTGGCGATGGTGTTGTCGCTGGATGACCAGGATACCGAAGAGGTGATGACCGAGGTGGTGTTGTTCGAGTATGTCGCAGTAGCCGTGAATTGTTGCGTTTGACCTGTCTTGATGGTGGCAGTCGATGATTCCACAGAGTGGGCGTGGGGGTAGTCCCCTTAGCAAACTAGTAGGCTCTTGGCTTTCCTGTAACGACGCGCAGCAGCGAGAGATCCCTCCAATCGCGACCCTTCTCGTTTGCGATGATTACTGCTGGAAGACCTGTTTCGCCTCGGGATGCACCTGCTCGTTCTGGATCAGCGATGCGTCCCAACTTCCGCCGAGCGCTTTCACCAACTGCACCGAAGTCACCATCTGCTGTCCGAGCAACTGTGTCGCGAGGCGCTCATTGTTTAACAACGTCGTCTGTGCGGTGACGACGTCCAGGTAGGTGGCAATACCACCTACGTAGCGATTGTTGGCGAGATTCAAAGCACGCTGCGAATCCGCAACGGCCGCTTGTTGGGTTTGCTGCGCCTTGGCAAGAGCATCCAGGCCGGCGAGACTGTCCTCGACCTGTTGGAAGGATTCCAGCACAGTCTCGCGATAGTTGGCTACGGATTCGTTGTAGTTCGCTTTCGCCAATTCGAGGTCAGCGCGATTGCGTCCACCCTGAAACAGCGGCTGCAAGATGTCGCCGCCGAACGACCAGACCGCCGTTGGAGCCGAGATCAGCGAACCGAGCGCAGTGCTGGAGAAACCACCGCTACCGGAAAGCGTGATATGCGGATAGAACGCAGCTGTGGCTACCCCAACTTCGGCGTTCTCATAAGCCATGTGGCGCTCGGCGGTCGCGATATCGGGACGCCGCTGGAGCACATCCGACGGAACGCCCAATGGAATCTGCGGTACCACAGCCTTCAAGGGAGCAACTGGCATAGTGAAACTCGGCGCCGGATTTCCCGTCAGCGTGGCGATCGCGTGTTCGTATTGGGCACGCTGTCGGCCGATTAGTTCCAGTTGCGTCCGGGTCGCATCGAGTACCGCTGCCTGTTGCGCTACTTCCAGGCCCGACGCTACACCCTGGTCGTGCCGATTCTGGACGAGCTGGAGCGCTTTGGCCTGGCTCTCATCTGCCTCGCGAAGCACCGTCGTCTCGGAATCGAGTTCGCGCAGTGTGAAGAAATCAGCGGCGAGTTCCGCGGTGAGCACCAGTTGCACGTTTCCGAGGTCGGCGGCCGAAGCCTGCAGGTTGGCGTTAGCAGCCTCCAGGTTGCGACGCACGCGCCCAAACAAATCGACTTCGTAACTGAGTGAAAATGGAATGTTGAACTCGTTCTGCGTAATCGGCACGGCCGGCTGGACCACTAAGGCACGATTGGCAGAATAACGAGTGCGGCTGGCGTTCGGATCGATCGCGGTTTGCGGAAAGAACCCCGCGCTCTGCACGCGCGCATAAGCGCGAGCTTCTTGCAGCCGGCTGGAGGCCCCCGCCAGTGACTGGTTGGCCTTAAGCAGTTGCTGCTCAAGATCGTTGAGCTGGTCTTCGTGGTAGATGGTCCACCAGGCGCCCTTGGGAAGGTTGTCCTTCGGAGCCGCAGTTTCCCACGGCGATTGCGTCTTCCACGTGGGCGCACTCGGCGCCTGCGCCCGGTGATAGCGTGGCCCTACGGTACACGCTGTCAGCAATCCGACTAGCGCAATCGTTACAATTCCACGCAAGGACCTTAAGCGATCGGTAATCCCAAAACCGTTCACGATCGCGGTGCTCCCTGCCCGGGCTGCCCTTCTCCCGACCTGGATTGAGCGATACGGACTTTCTGCCCTTCTTCGAGGGAGTCGGAAGGATTGATGATGATCTGTTCGTTCGAATCGACGCCACCCAGGATTTCCAGCGTCGCACCGTAATCACGCCCGATCGAAATCGGCCGCAGATGCACGATGCCGTTCTGATCGACGACGGCGACACGAGTTCCCTCCTGGCGGAACAACATCGCGTTCACCGGAATGGTGACTTTGTTCACGTTGTCGGGAACCGAGAAGTGAATCTGTCCGAAAGAACCCGGCAATAAACGTCCATCCGCATTCGGGACATCAATTTCCGTCAGTAACGTTCGCGTTGCAGGATCGATCGATTCGGAAGTCCGCGCGACCTTGCCCTTGAACTTCTCGCCCGGCATTTCCTGTAACGTGATGATCGTCTCCATGCCCACCCGCACCGAGGGCACGTAAGCCTGGGGAACATTGACGAAGACGCGCAGAACGTCCGTCCTCGCCATGTCGAACATTTCTTTGCCAGTGGCTCCGGCGTTGATAAGCGCGCCGGGATCGACGTTACGCCGCGTCAGCACTCCGGTGAACGGCGCGTAAACGTTCTTGAAGGATTCGAGTTGTTCCAGTCGACGGACGTTCGCGTCCGAGGCCAGAAGGTTCGCTTGCGACTGTTGATAACCACTGGTTTCCTGGTCAGCTTCCTGCTGCGATACCGAATCGGTCTTTCGGAGGTTCTCCCAGCGCTCTGCGGAAATCTTGGCGAGTTTCAACTGGGCAACGATCTGCTCGCGGTTCGCACGCGCCTGCGAGAGCTCCTGGTCAACTTCAGGAGTATCGATCTTGGCGAGGAGTTCACCTTCTTTGACGCGGCTGCCGATGTCCTTGTACCAGCGCACGAGGTACCCGTTGGTGCGGGCATAGATCGGTGACTCGACGAACGCTTGCAAGGTACCCGGAAGAACGATCTCGTCGTCAGGTTTTTCGGGCGTTGGACGAACTACGGCCACGGTCGGAATCGCGCTTGCTTCCGTGTCCTTGGCGAGAACACTCTCGTCGTGATGGCGGCCGATCAGCGTCGCCGCGCCGCTCAGAATCAGCACTACAAGTATGACTGCCGCGACGACAAGCGCCTTCCGCACCGACCGGGCAGACGCGTGCGGAGTTTCAATCTCCTCATCGCGTTCTACGTGGTTGGAAACTTCCGTTGGCATATATGAATTCTTGACTCCACCTATTATCTAGTCGCCGTCAACCAGTTCCGGATCCCTCCGGCCATGAACCAGGGTGAAGACGACAGGTACAAAAAACAAGGTCGCGACGGTCGCGAATAAAAGACCGCCAATCACGGCGCGTCCGAGCGGCGCATTTTGCTCGCCACCCTCGCCAAAACCCAGTGCCATCGGCACCATTCCGATGATCATGGCCAGCGCGGTCATCAGCACCGGGCGGATACGCGTATGTCCGGCTTCGAGTGCGGCATTGTAAGCATCCACACCTTCGCGCATGCGATCGCGCGAAAACGAGACCATCAGAATTGAGTTGGCGGTGGCGACGCCCATGCACATCACGGCTCCGGTCAACGAGGGCACGCTCAAGGTAGTGCGGGACAGCAACAGCATCCAGCAAATTCCAGCCAGGGCTCCGGGGAGGGCCATGATGATGATGAAAGGATCGAGCCATGACTGGAAGTTCACCACGATGAGCAGGTACACGAGCACGATCGCCATCACCAACCCGATGCCAAGACCCCAGAATGAGGACTTCATGGTGACCACCTGGCCGCGCACGTCGATACGGGTTCCGCGCGGAAGATGTTTTTGGAACTGGTCGAGAATCTGATTCGTGTCGGCGGCGACACCACCGAGATCGCGACCCTGGGTGCTGGCGTAGACGTCGATGACCGGCTGCGCATTGTAGTGCGAAACCACTGCGGGTCGAACCACTGGCGACAGGTGAACCAGGTTTCCCAGCACCTGAGGCGCCCGTGCTGCCGGATCGTTCACCGGAACATTCATCAGGTCTTGCAGGCTGGTCATCCGATACTGCGGCGTCTGCACAGCCATCTGGTAGGTAACGCCATTTTTCGGATTGAGCCAGAAGTTGGGCGCCGTCTGGAAGCTGCCGCTGAGCGACACCAGCACGCTCTGTGCGACGTCCCGCGCCTGGATTCCAACCTGCGTGGCACGCGTGCGGTCAATGTCCAGCTTGATGGTCGGCAGATCCATCATCTGCTGCACGTGGACGTCCGCGGTGCCGGGAATGAGGCGCATGCGATTCGCGATCTGCTGGGCAATCTCATAATTGCTGTTGAGATTGTTTCCGACCACCTGTACATCAATTGGCGCGGGCAAACCGAAGTTCAGGATTTGGCTGACGATGTCCGCAGGCTGGAAGAAGAATTCCACACCCGGGAATTGGTGTGGCAGTTCGCTACGCAGTTTCTTGATGTATTCCGCCGTGGGATGGTGGTTCTCGGGATTCAGCGAAATGAGTACCTCGGCATCATTGGTGCCAAACACACCGGAGTTGGAATAGGAAAGATTGATCCCGGAGTACGGAACGCCGATGTTGTCGAGCATCGTCTGTAATTCGTTGGGAGGGATGTCCCGGCGAAGCTGCTGTTCGACTTCATCCGTGAGCCGCGCGGTTTCTTCCACACGCAAGCCGGCGCGAGCCCGAAGGTGAAGACGGAGCAGCCCAGCATCTACTTGGGGGAAGAAGTCTTCTCCGAGGAAGAAGACGAGACCCAGCGAGAGAACGCAGAACACTACAAAGCAGACCGCGAACACTCTCCGATGGTGCAACACACGATCGAGCAACTGGCGGTATCCGTCGCGGAAGCGTTCGAATCCACGTTCGAACCCGCGCTGGAAGTGCCCGAGGAACGTCTTCGGTCCCGCGGCTTTGTGCTCGTGGCCACGCATGATGTACATGACCAGCGTGGGAATCAGCGTTCGCGAAAGGAAATAAGAGGCGAGCATGGCGAAGCACACGGCTTCGGCCAATGGCACAAACAGAAACTTCGCGACGCCGCTCAGGAAGAACATCGGCACGAACACGATGCAGATACAAAGTGTGGAGACGAACGCCGGTACGGCGATCTGCGAGGCGCCGTCGAGAATCGCCTGTTTCATCTCCTTGCCCATGGCAAGGTTGCGCTCGATGTTTTCGATTTCGACGGTGGCGTCATCGACGAGGATTCCGACCGCGAGCGCCAGCCCGCCCAGCGTCATGATGTTGATGGTCTCGCCCAGCGCGCCGAGAAGGATGACGGAGACGCAGATCGAAAGCGGAATCGAGATGCCGATTACCAACGTTGGCCGCCAATCTCCGATGAAGATCAGGATCATCACGGCCGTCAGGCAGGCAGCGATGATGCCTTCTCGCAACACGCCATAAATCGAAGCGCGCACGAAAAGTGACTGATCGAACAACGCCTTGATGGTCAGCTCTGGCGGCAACTGCTGTGACGCGATCGGCACGATATTCTTGACCGCCTTAACGATGTCGAGCGTGGAACCGTTGCCGCTCTTGTACATCGCCATCAGCGCTCCGCGAACGCCGTCCTGCCGCACGATGTTCGTCTGCGGGGCGAAGCCATCGCGGATATGCGCTACGTCGCGCATGTAGATCGTCGTGCCGTTGACGGTCTTCACGGGAAGATCGTTGAGTTCGGCGATCGTCTGCGGCGTGCCGTTCATCTCCACGTTGTGCTCGAGCGGCCCGATCTTCGTTGTGCCCGTGGGCAGAATCAGGTTCTGCGCATTGACGGCATTGACGATGTCCACCGGCGTGAGGCCATTCGCCTGCAGCATGGGGATATTCAGATCGACTTGAATCTGCCGCATCTTGCCGCCATACGGATACGGGGTGGCTACGCCCTGCACGGTCGCGAGCTGGGTACGCAGGAAGTTCTGCCCAAGATCGAAGAGCTGCTGCTCGGGCATCGTCTTGCTGCTAAGTCCCAATTGAATGATCGGCGTCGTGGAAGCGTTGTAGCTAATAACAAGCGGAGGAGTAGCGCCCGGCGGCAAGGCGCGAACCGAGGTCTGAACGATGGCCGTGATCTGCGCCAGGGCCGTTTGAATGTTGGCCCCGGGGCGGAAGAACACTTTAATGACACCGATGCCGCTAAGCGATTGCGACTCGATGTGCTCGATGTCGTTGACCGTAACCGTCATGCCGCGTTCGGAGACGAGCACGATGCGTTGCGCCATGTCGTTTGGCGACATGCCGGCGTAATTCCAGACCACGCTAACGACCGGAATGTTGATTTCAGGAAAAATGTCGACGGGCGTTCGGTATAGCGTAAGCGGCACCAGCAGGATGATGACGATCGCCATCACGACGAAGGTATAGGGGCGCCGAAGAGCTAGAGCAACGATCCACATGGACTGCGGGTATTCCGAATGAAATGATGACTACGAGACTACTAGGACGGAACAAAGATTTCGATGACCTAGTACTTACTATGGTCGCAGTTTGAGCGGCTTGGACGAGTAAAGAAGTGTAAAGTTCGCGGCTTTTTAAGCCATTTGCGTTAGGCGCAGCATGCGCCCGCAAGACTCGGCTGGTCTTCGCCGCTTTGCGTGGGATGGGCACGAAGGGTTCGAATCTGGTAGGCAATGCCGAACGGCTCGTAGCAGTTTGCGAGCAGCGATTCGATCGCAGGAAGATTCTGCTCTGCCACAGCCACAATCGACGGGCCAGCACCGCTGAGACACACGCCCAGCAAATCTTCGTGCTCGAGATGCAAGGCGGCTTCTAGTCCAGGGACCAGCGGCAGACGATACGGCTGATGCAGACGATCGCTCATGGCCTGTTTGAGCAATCCATAGTTACCGCTGTGAAGCAGCTGCAAGAAGAGAGCCAGTCGCTGCAGGTTGAAAATGACGTCCGCGCGCGGAATGTGCGTCGGCAAAACGCGCCGTGCTTCGGAAGTCGCCAGCGCCATATCGGGCGTGAGCACCACGAACGCCAGCGATTGCGGCCAGGGAAAACTTGCTGCATAAGCAGAGCCGTCGGGAAGCTGGCAACTGGCGGTCAATCCACCAAGCAGCGCAGCGGCAGCGTTGTCAGGATGGCCTTCCAGATAACAAGCAGCGTTGAGTAATGCTTGCGCGGGGAGCGGCCCAGTAATCGCTTCGAACAGACGTAGCCCGGCTACAGTTGCTGCGGCGCTGGAGCCAAGTCCTGCACGCATCGGAATTTCGGTCCGCACGTCGACTTTCAGTGACGGAAAGCTTGCGCCAGTTTGCCTCGCCAGAAACCGGAATGCTCGCTCGATGTAGTTCTCGCCGGTAAGTGTCTGATCGACGAATGTGAAGTCGAGTTGCTCCGAACCGTCAACAACGGTGACACTCAACCTGAGATAAAGCTGAACCGCGACCGCCAGCGTATCGAATCCCGGACCAAGATTCGCGATGGAACCAGGAACAATAATCTCGAACTGCTGGCCGACTGTCGGCAGAGGCCGATTCTCTGTGCGGACCTCGGTCACGGATGTACCTCGGCGAGCGCCGCTTTTTCCTGTTGCTGCTGCTGGCTGATGATGAAGTCCGTGTCTTTCAGCGCGTGCCCGGTCAGTATCGCCACGACATTTGCATCACGATCCAGGCGGCCGCTGCTGGTCAATTTGCGCAATCCGGCAAGCGTCGCTGCGGAAGCGGGTTCGCAGCCAATGCCATCGCGTCCGATCATGGCTTTGGCCTCGCCGATCTCTTCGTCGGTTACGTCCATGACGAAGCCACCGGTATTCTGGACGGCGCGCAGCGCCTTCTTCCACGAGCGCGGATGACCGATGCGAATCGCCGTGGCGACGGTCTCCGGATGTTCGGTCGGTGTGAGTTCCTTCGCGCCCGTCTGATACAGCTTCGAGAACGGATTCGCACCCGCCGCCTGAACGACGACAAGTTTCGGAGCCTTGGCAATCAATCCGAATGCAAGAAGTTCGTCGAAGGCCTTGCCGAATGACGAGCTGTTACCGAGATTCCCGCCCGGAACGACGACATAATCCGGCGCCTGCCAGTTCAATTGCTCGAGGAGCTCGAACATGACCGTCTTCTGACCCTCGAGGCGGAACGGGTTGATCGAGTTGAGGAAGTAGACGTCGTCTCCACTCTGGAGCATGGTGTCGAGAGCGAGATCGAAGCTGCCCTTCACTTGGATGATTTCCGCGCCGAAATCGAGCGCCTGCGCGAGCTTGTTGTGCGAGAGCTTCCCTTCCGGCAGATAGACCTTCGCCTTCACCCCAGCGCGAGCGGCATAAGCGGCCATCGAAGCCGACGTATTCCCCGTAGAGGCGCAACCTACGGCGTGCGCTCCGACGAACTTCGCTTCCGTCATGCCGACAGTCATGCCGAGATCTTTGAAGCTGCCCGTGGGATTCCAGCCGAGATGCTTGAAACTAAGTTGCTTGATGCCGACCCAATCCGCTGTCTTGTGGCCCTTGACCAGCGGGACGTTCCCTTCGCCGAGGGTGACCACCTGCTGCTCGGAGTAGTCGGGAAGAAATTCGCGGAACCGCCAAACGCCGCTGCGGTCACGGGCCGCACTCGACATACGACGCTCGAGCCATAAGTGCTTAAGACGAACGGGTTCGACCGAGGAATCGGAGACCACCACTTCGAGCAGATCGCCGCAATCGCGACAAGCGAGCAGCCGCTCGTGCAGGTCGAAGGTTGCGGCACATTGAATACAGCGCAGATGCATCGTCTCTCCTGGCATTATCGCAACACCGGCATACTGAATGGCGGATGCACATGGAATGGGAACTGCCCGATTTCTTTCAAAGCGGCTTCGAGTTTGCTAAAGCGGCACGGCTCGAGCGTAATCACGAATGGTAATGCATCTTTCGGAAAGCCGGACTTCTGGAACACCGCGTCGATGTTGATGTGGTGCTTCGAAAAGACGGCCGCGATCGAGGCGATGATTCCCGGGCTGTCCTTCACTACGAAACGAACCGAGTAGAGGTTCTCAAAGTCGCCAGTCACCGTGTATTTCGTTGCAGTGGGCCGATCGGGCTCAGCCGTTCCCTTCGCGCGATACCGAACCAGGTGTAACAGATCCGATACAACCGCGACCGCCGTTGGGTTCCCGCCTGCGCCGAAGCCGGAGAAGACTGTGTCGCCGCCAAACTCGCCCGTGCTGATGACCAGGTTCTGGCTACCTGACACGAAAGCAAGCGGCGAATCTTGCGGCACCAGCGCCGGTTCGACCGTCGCATATAGTTTGCCATCGCGAAGTTCGGCGCGGGAAATTTGGCGGATGGTGCAGTTCAATTCGTGCGCATACTGGAAATCGATGCCGTCGATGTTGCGAATCGAAAACGCCGGCACTTGGTCGGGACGAGCTTCCGCGTTCAACCCGAACCGCGCAAGAATGACAAGCTTGGCGCGGGCGTCAAAGCCGTCGACGTCGTCGGTAGGATCCGCTTCGGCAAATCCAGCCTGCTGCGCTTCGGCAAGTGCAGCTTCGAAGGTGCTGCCGGTGCGCTCGATTTTTGTAAGGATGAAGTTACAGGTTCCGTTCAGGATGCCCGTGATCTTCAGCAGACGATCGCCGCCAAGGCCCTCGTGCAATCCCGAAAGAACCGGAATCCCTCCGGCGACCGATGCGCCAAATGCCAGATGCTGCCCGCATTCACGTGCGAGTTCCAGCAGCTCCGTTCCATGATGCGCCATGAGCTGCTTGTTGGCTGTAACGACGGATTTCCCTGATTTCAGCGCGCGCGATACCCAGTCGTACGCAGGCTTTACACCGCCGACAAGTTCGACGAGAACATCGGCATCGGAAGCGAGCACCTGCTCGATGTCCTCGGTCCAGACGACATCTTCCGGAACCCAGTCGACCTTCTTGCGCTCGACTCGCCGATTGCAAATCTGGGTGATCTGCAGGCTGTGTTCGGCATCGCGCGCATACAGCAGGCGCGCGACGGCGCTGCCGACCGTGCCGAAACCGACGAGCGCGACTTTTGAAACCGGTGCGTGACGCAAACACGGATCCTCGATGGATTTAACCGAAGTTCCCATGAGTTTACGCGACCTCCGTCGCGGATACCGCTACTTCTTCTGCAACCGGGAGAAATTCGACTTCGCGAGCGCTTTTGGCCGCGGACTTAGCCGGAAAAAAGCGGGCGTGCAGCGCCTTGACCACCTCCGGGACGTCGCGTTCTTCGATCACGAAGCTGATGTTAATTTCCGAAGCTCCCTGCGAAATCATGTGCAGGTTGGTCTGGCACGATGCCGCCACGTTGAATACGCTGGCCGCCATGCCGACTCGCCCGCGGACGTTCTCGCCGACCAGGCAAATGATGGCCTTGCCGGTTTCCACTTCGACTTTGCCGAGTTTGCGAAGCTCGTCGAGAAGCGGGCTTACGTCGCGCGTCCCGTCGATGATTACCGACACGCTCACCTCGGACGTAGAAACAAGGTCGGCCGCAACGCTGTGCCGATCGAAAGCCTCGAACAGAGCCCGCAGGAATCCGTGCGCCATCAGCATGCGCGGCGACCGGATGTTGATCACACGCACTCCCTTCTTCGCGGCAATTGCGCGGAACATATTCCGGCTCTTCGGGGCCTTGGAGCGAATGCAGGTTCCGGGATTCGAAGGCTCGCGGGAGTTCAAAACGTAAACGGGAATGTTCTTGTCGACGGCGGGAATGAGAGTAGCAGGGTGAAGAACTTTGGCTCCGAAGTAGGCCAATTCCGAAGCTTCATCGAAGCTGATGGCGTCGATCCGCTGCGCGTCGGAACAGATTCGCGGATCGGTGGTCATCATTCCGGAGACGTCGGTCCAGATCTCGATGCGCTTCGCACTGAGCGCCGCACCGACAATGGCAGCCGAGAAGTCCGATCCGCCGCGGCCCAGGGTGGTGGTGATCCCGTCGGGGGTGGAAGCAATGAATCCACCCATCACCGGAACCTTGTCGTCATTTATCAGCGGCCTCACCACATCACGCAGGCGATAATTCGTCTCGTCCTGCGGAACGGCGCGGGTGAAATTGTTGTCGGTAACAATGACTTTACGCGAATCCACGTGAACGGCGTTGATGCCACGCGCTGCCAATGCGGCAGCAACGATTCGACTGGAGAGGACTTCACCGTAGGAAAGAACGTTGTCGGTAGTTCGGGGAGAGAGTTCGCCCAGGGAGGCAATGCCGCGCAGGACATCTTGCAGGTTTTCGAATTGCGCCTGAATCTCGGCCCGCCCGTCGTTCTGGCGCTTGCCATTCACCAGTCCGCCCAGCACGTTCAGGTGCCGCTGGCGTAACGCTTTCAGCAGCTTAAGCGCCTCTGGCAAGGCGCCGTTGGCCGCCGCATGGGACATTGCTACGAGCGAATCTGTCACCTTTGCCATCGCGCTGACAACAACCACCGGCTTCTTGTCCGCGCGTCCCTTCACGATCTCCGCCAGGCGGCCGATCGCCATAGCATCTTCTACCGACGTTCCCCCGAATTTCATTACGATCATCGAAAGTCCTCGCGCCAAAAGTGGCCATAAACACGAAACCCACCAGCCTCTCGGGCGGTGGGTTTCTGAATCTTTGATCTTTTGAGTCTTGTCAGGATCTCTTGATCTGCCCCTCGCCCGAATTTTGATTCGGTGTGCCAATAATGTGCACACATGTGCCTGTGATCGTTGTAATCGCACGGCACTGGCGAGGCGTCAACATCACCCTAACTTTAGCCGACTGCAGGGTTAAGGTCAATCATTACTGTAGTTACTCACGGGATTTCAGTTTCCAGAGTATCTGGCGAAGCATGCCGAGCAGGGTCGTGGCGTCTTCGGCGGTCGGGTTCAGGCGTCGGGTCATGCGTCGTAACTTCTCTTCGGAAGCCGCGCCAGAACGCGGTTTCAGGTAACCACAGGAACGCAATGCTTCGAGCAGAGCCTGATCTAGCAGCTCCAATTGTTCGCCGGTTGCGGCATCGGTCTGAGGCTCTCGATCCGGAGACTTCCCTTCTCGCGCCAATTCATACAGGCACACCGCAACCGCCTGCCCCAAGTTCATCGAGAGGTGCTGGTCTTGTGTCGGGATATGCAGCAGCCAGTGACAATAGCTGAAGTCGTGGTTGGAAAGCCCGCGCTTTTCCGATCCGAACAACAACGCCACTGGGCCAGTTTGCAGATGCGCTTGAATCGGCCCTGATGCTTCAGACAAGGGATACATCGGATGCTGCAGCTCGCGGTTCTGCGCCGCAGTTGTCCCGATAACGAGGGGACAGTCTGCTACTGCTTCAGCAACGCTCTTGAATTCTTTTGCGCTCTTCAGCAGCGGTGATGCCCCGACCGCCGAGCGCGCCTCGCGAAATGCCAACTCGTAGGGATTCACCACCCTAAGCTGACTAACGCCGAAGTTGCTCATGGCACGGGCCGACGCGCCGATGTTCAGCGGGTTCCGCGTGGAAACCAGAACCACACGCAAATTATCGAGATGAGCTGGAGCAGACAAGCTCCGCCATTTTACTTCTGCTTCACCACGAGTTCGCCGTTCTCAACATGGATGTCGCTGACGTAATCGGGCAGCTTGAGACGATTGCGTTGTTCCAGCATCTTCTTTTGGAGTGCGTCGTTGACAAGTGAAACCGGGACTTCCAAATCACCGATCTTGAATTCCGTCGGCTCGAAACTGGCATAGCCATCCTTGGAGCCGAGGTGCCCCGCGATAGTGACGGTGACTTGTTTGCCGCCAACATCAGTAAGGAACTGTCCTTTCATCTGGTCGCCGTCAAAGGTGACTTTCGGCTCCGGCAGGCTATTGAGATCGACTGCGCCGGGACCGATGGCAGCATTGATGTCGGGCGTCCCGCTCGGACTTGGGGTGGCGCTGGGCTGAGCTGGTTCGGCTCCGGAACCCTGCACGATGGCGGCGTTCACTTCCGCGGGAGTAAGTCGAACTTCGGTTCCCGTTTGTCCACTGGCCTGGGCTTGGGCCAACTGGTCAACTTTATTTTGGAATGACTGCGCATTGGCGGCGACTGCGGCCGGAGCTTGTGGCACGGCAACAGGTTGGGGCTTCCTGAGCGCCAGCCAAATCACCGCAATCAGCAACAACGGCGTAAGAATGCTGGTGATCTTGCTGATGGTGGTCCAGATGGAACTCTTCTTCGCCTCGGCTGCCATAAGCGCCTCCACTGCAGAAAACAGTATGGGCGTACTCGCAACCCGATGATAGTGACGAAGGTAAGTGAACGTTGGTGGGACCACGATCAACCGCTTACGATCTCCGACGTCGTGCCATCCCAACGGGATACGGCCTGGAGTCGATCAGGCACCGAGCCGAACTGGAAAACACCTAGCCTCGCTCCCTAGTCTCGTCGTAGTAAGACTCTCAGCGCCGAAGATGGAAACCCTCCAGTAAACTTCCCAAAAGAATTCGTTGCTGAATCGGTTTTGTAGAGGCAAAATACAAGCCATCCAGTTTATTGTCCAGCGGCGATTTCGAGTTGCCGATTGCAAGATGTGGCAGCTGATCACTTGAATCCTGCCTCAATTTAAGAGCAGGAACGAGGGATGTGCGACTGATTTTTGGAGAGCTCTGCGGCGAACCCCCAGGAGCACGTAACCCATGGTGCTAAAACCGAGCGGTAGAAATGGTGAACAGACCATAACCTTGGCGGAGCTGGCCAAACGCCTCAAGCTCACCAAGGGCACAGTCTCGGCGGTTCTCAACGATTCTCCCTACGCCCGGTCGATCCCTGAACACACCCGCGAGCGAATCAAAGCCGCGGCCCGCGAATTCAACTATCAGCCCAACTTTTTCGCCCGTACGCTACGTAAGAAGCGCACGTTCACCATCGGAGTCATCGCCGAGGAAATTGGCGATCCCTACGGCGGAATGATCATCAGCGGTATCGAGAAAGCCCTCAGCGAGCACAACTACTTTTTCCTGACCGGCATTCACCGGCACGATCCCAAGATTCTCCAGCAGTACCTGGAAATCCTGCTCGCGCGCGGTATCGAAGGCCTGATCACCGTCGACACCATTCTGACCTCCGCCCCGCCGTTGCCGACTGTCGCCGTCGCCGGTCACTGCGAACTGGAGGGCGTAACCAACATTCAGCTCGACCACTCTAAGGCTGCCGAAATAGCACTCGATCACCTCTACGAATTGGGGCACCGCGATATCGCCGTCATTCGTGGGCAAGTCTTCAGCGCCGATTCCGAGCAACGCTGGCAGTCAATCCTGCAGCATTCGGAGAGGCTGGGCCGGGCAATAAAATCTGATTCGGTCACCCAGCTCCAAAGCGACGATCCTTCCCCGCAACAGGGTTATCTTGTCACCAAAGAGTTGCTGCAGCGGAATGACCGCTTCACGGCCCTCTTCGCGTACAACGACATCGCCAGCATCGGAGCGATCCGCGCCATCCGCGAAACAGGTCTGCGCGTGCCCGAAGACATCTCCGTCGTGGGTTTCGATGACATTCGCGAGGCCGCCTATCATCTTCCCTCTCTCACCACGGTCAAGCAGCCACTTCGTCGCATGGGAGCGATCGCCGCACAATGCCTGATCGAACGCATCGAAGGGTCCGGAGGTCCTTCCGCGCGGATCGCGATCGAGCCCGAACTTGTCGTCCGCGAGTCCAGCGGCCCCGCTCATAAATCCAGACGTTATCTGAGCATCGCGACCGCTTAACGCTTCGTGCTTCGACTTTGAGTTCCTACTTGGCCCTGCTTCGCGGGCCGAATCTGCTCAGCCGGCACAACGCCGTGACCCTCTAACACCGAGTAGAATTTGTCGGCCGCGAGATTCGTGAGGGTATCCACGGCGCCCGATTGCCAGTGGATCTCGACCTTATCGACCTTGGTCGCCGATCCCAATCCGAAGTGAATCCGCGTATCGCTCTGGGATAGGTAACTGCCGCCGCTGTGAACTTCGTCGGTCTGGATGATTCCACCGGCCACAATTTTGATCCGAGCATTCAACGCCATGCGATTGCTTTTCGTCCCCGCCAATTCAAAACTCACCCAATGTCTGCCCGGAATTCCTCGGTTCCGCAACAGCATGGGCCCGCCATCCAGGTCGTTGATGACCACGTCCATGTTGCCATCGTTGAACAAGTCGCCGACGGCGAGTCCGCGCGAAACTCTCTTCTCCCCCAATGCCGGACCGGCCTGATCGCTGGCATCGCAGAATGTCCCATTACCCTGGTTCATGAGAAGAGTCTTGGGCTGTGCGTATCCGCCAGAAGAAGGAACCGAGCTCATCTGCGGATATACATGTCCAGCAACAGCGATCAAATCGAGCCACGTGTCGTTGTCGAGATCGACGAATGCATCTCCCCATTTCACCCACGGCAGGCTGGGGATCCCGGCACCGCTCTTGTAAGACACATCTCGGAAATTCCAATCACCATCGTTCTCGAACAGCGTGCTCGGTTCATCGGCGAACACGGTGACAAACAACGATGGACGTCCCGTGTGGTTGTAATCGCCGATCGCAATCCCCATCGACGCCTGTTCGCTGCCGTCTTCGTTCACCGCGGTTCCCGACTCAAGTCCGATCTCCGCGAACTTGCCATTGCCTTTGTTCTGATAGAGGAAGTTCGGCGTGGAGTCGTTGGCAACATAAATGTCAGGCCGGCCGGTGTTGTTGAAGTCGGCAAAAATCGTGGTCAAACCGTAATAGTGGTGCGGATCGCTCACCCCGGCCGCAATCGAGACGTCGGTAAATGTACCGTCTCCGTTATTGTGGAACAGTGAATCGCCTGCGCCTCGCAATCCACGCGGACCACATTGCACATCCACACCGCGATAGCGGCAACTCGGACTGCTGCCAAACTCCGGCATTTGGTCGAGATGGAAATCGACGTAGTTTGTCACCATGAGATCGACAAACCCATCGCCGTCGTAATCGCCAAAGGCCGCGCCGGTGGACCAGCGCCCATCCGCAACACCCGCTTGCTTGGTGACGTCCGTGAACGTTCCATCGCCATTGTTCCGATAGAGAACGTTCCCACCCAAACACGTGATGTAGGGGTCGGGCCAGCCATCATTGTTGTAATCTCCGACCGCGCCTCCCATCGCCAAGCAAGGACTGGCCACTCCCGCCTTGTCGGTAACATCCGTGAACGTTCCATCATGATTGTTGTGATATAGCGCGCCGCGGGCCTTCTCACCTTTCAGGGTCATTGCGATGGTCGGGGCGTTGGTGAAATAAATATCCGGCCAGCCGTCGCGGTCGTAATCGAAAACCATCACTCCGCCGCTCATAGAGTCGGGAATGTACTTTTTGTCCGGATCGGAAATGTGCCGGAACGTAATGCCCGCCTTCGCGGTAATGTCCTCCAGTTGCGGGATCTCACGATGCGCGCACACCGACTTCTTTGCCTGCGGTGGCGGAGGAGTTGTTTGATTGTGCCCTCCTTGGGCGGAGGCCATCGGACCAAATAGAATCAGAGTTGCTGCAAATGATGCCAGTCGAGTAAAAGAAGAGACCATAGACTATCGAATGTTGACCCCGAAGAATCGTTGGGCTCCATCTTAAGCTCGATTCTTCGTCGACGCGACCCCGAGTCGAAGCTGTGCTGTTCGCATCTACAACAGAAAGAGGCCATATGCCGATTGCCAGCGTCAATCCAGCCACCGGAGAAGTTCTCGCCCGCTTCGACGAACTCACAGGCGCACAAGTGGAAGAAAAGATCGCCCGGGCTGCATCCACCTACTTGCAATATCGCAAGACCCAGATCGCTGAGCGGTGTCAAAAGCTAAACCGGGCCGCCGAGATCCTCGAGCATAAGAAAGAAGAGTTCGGCCGCATCATGACGCTGGAGATGGGCAAGACCTATCGCTCTGCCGTCGCCGAAGCCGCCAAGTGCGCCACTGCCTGCCGCTACTACGCTGAGAACGCCGAACGCCTGCTGGCCGATGAGGAAGTCTCCACCGGCGCTCGCCGCAGTTTCGTTCGTTGGCTGCCGATCGGTCCTGTGCTGGCCATCATGCCCTGGAACTTCCCTTTCTGGCAGGTGGTGCGCTTCGCCGCTCCGGCGCTGGCGGCGGGCAACGTCGGGCTGCTAAAACATGCATCCAATGTTCCGCAATGCGCATTGGCCCTGGAGCAGGTTTTTCTCGAAGCCGGATTCCCCGAAGGCTGCTTCCAGTCGCTCTTGATCGGGGCCTCCATGGTCGAGCGCATCATCAACGATCCCCGCATCAAGGCCGCCACGCTGACAGGCAGCGAACCCGCGGGCGTTCAAGTCGGCATCGCCGCCGGACGAAACATTAAGAAAGTTGTCCTGGAACTGGGTGGCAGCGATCCGTTCATCGTGATGCCGAGCGCCGACCTCGAGCTTGCGGTTAAAACTGCTGTCGATGCCCGCTGCATCAACAACGGTCAGTCCTGCATTGCTGCCAAGCGCTTCATCGTCGCCGAGCCGATCTATGCCGAATTCGAGCGCCGCTTTGTGGAAGCCATGAAGTCGGCACTAGTCGGCGATCCGTTCGACGAAAAGACCGACGTCGGTCCGCTCGTGAATCGCCAGTCCGTTGAAGAAATCCATCGCGATGTCTGCAAGTCAGTCGAAATGGGCGCGCGTCTGCTCACCGGAGGCCATCCCGTTCCTGGCCCCGGCAACTACTTTCCTCCTACGGTGCTGGCCGACGTTCCCAAAGGTTCACCCGCCTATCGGGAGGAGTTCTTCGGACCGGTCGCTTCCCTGTTCCGCGCGAAAGACATCGACGAAGCCATCCACATCGCGAATGACACTCGCTTCGGCCTCGGCTCCAGCGTGTGGACCAATGACGACCGCGAGCGCGAGCGCTTCATCAACGAGCTCGATGCCGGTATGACATTCGTAAACAAGATGGTCGCTTCCGACGCGCGCTTGCCCTTCGGGGGCGTGAAGTACTCGGGCCATGGTCGCGAGTTGGCCGATCTCGGCATTCACGAGTTCATGAATGCCAAAACGGTCTGGGTGCAATCCTGATCGGGCTGCTCGGGAATCAGTCGTTAAATTGGGCAAATGCAGCCAGCGCCGCCTGACCCAGGCTGATACCGCCGTCGTTAGGCGGGACGACGTGATTGGTCCAGATCTGAAAGTGATTACTGAGATGCCGAACGAGGTCTTCAAGCAGCAATTCGTTCTGGAAGACTCCGCCCGACAGAACGATGGTGTCAATTGAGTGCGATTCGCACAACGTTCGTGCCGCTTGTGCGATTCCCTCTGCGACTCCAAACTGAAAGGCGCGCGCGATCTCGGGGATATTTCGCCCGCGCATACGATCTTCTATCAGCGCTGTGAGCAGTGGCCGGAAGTCGAGCTCCCCTTCGCTCAGTGGAAATGGGTAGGCTTTGGCTGGCGGGGCTTTTCGCGCCATCTGCTCCAGCCACATCGCCGCCTGCCCTTCGAATGTCACCGCTCGCGTGAACCCAAGCAGGGCGGCTGCGGTATCAAACAAACGGCCAACGGATGATGTCGGGAACGTCCGCAGGTTTTTGTGCACGAGGTCGAGCGCGGCGCGATATCTAGCTGGAAAGTTGAACGGCGCTGCTGTCATGTCCGGTAGGCTCTCTATTTGCGCCAAGAACCCGGCCGCCGCCTGCACCGGAAAACGCGCTGCCGCATCTCCCCCCGGAAGAGCGGCATTCCGCAAGTGCGCTACTCGCTCAAACCCTTGGCGCACACTGCCGACGAAAAACTCTCCGCCCCAGATTGCGCCATCATCACCGTATCCGGTTCCATCGAAGCTTATGCCCAGAACCTTCTTGTCCCACTCGCCTCGCTCCGCCAGAACCGAGGCCACATGTGCGCGATGATGCTGCACCGCCCGCACTTCCGCACCCTCCAGAGTTTTGGCGTGAACCGTAGACACGTATTGCGGATGCGCATCGTGTACCACCAGCAGATCGTCCCAGTTCACTTCGTACATTGCGGTCAGGTCGCGAATGGTCTCTTGAAATGCCCGGAATGCAGCAAAGTGATCGAGGTCGCCGATGTGCTGGCTCACCAAGGCCTGCCCATTCACCACCAGTGTGATGGTGTTCTTCAGGTCAGGCCCCACCGCCAGCACGGGGCGCTTCACTGGCAGAGTCGCAACCGCTCCCGGAGCATAGCCGCGAGCACGGCGCAGAATCACCGGCCCTTCCGCCCCCACCCGCGCCACCGAGTCCTCCACCCGCCGCGCAATGGGACGTTCGCCAATCAGGAACGCATCGGCGATTCCCGCCAGGCTCTCCAGCGCGTCATCATCCTCATACGCAATCGGTTCGCTCGACCGATTCGCGCTGGTCATCACCAGAACCTCCGGCGCACCCGTGGCAAATAGAAGATGATGGACTGGCGTGTACGGCAACATCACGCCGAGTTCGATATTATCCGGCGCGACCTCCGGCAATTCGACTTTTGCCGGAGCCAGCACAATCGGCCGCGCCATCGACGTGATTAACTGTTCCGCCTCACGGGAAAGTTCCACCAGTTCTTTTGCCAGCTCGAGATCCCGCACCATGATCGCGAACGGCTTTTCTTTGCGGAACTTGCGCTCGCGCATCGCCGCAACGGCATCTTGGTTTCGCGCATCGCATGCAAGGTGATACCCGCCCAGCCCTTTTACTGCGACGATCTTCCCGTCCTGGAGCAGTTCCGCCGTACGCTCCATCGTCCCGGTCGTGATCTTCTGCCCATCCATCAACAGGCAATACTGCGGACCGCACTTTGGGCACGCCACAGGTTGCGCGTGAAACCGCCGGTTCAGCGGATCGTGGTATTCCCGGTCGCAGTACTCATCGAGCGGCCAGGCCTTCATGGTCGTGTTCGGGCGATCGTAGGGCAGCCCCAGAATCACCGTGTACCGCGGGCCGCAATCAGTGCAGTTAATGTAGGGATACTGATATCGCCGGTTCGCGGGATCGAACAGTTCCGACTGGCACGCCTCGCAAACGGGCAGATCAGGCGACACCCGAACCGTCGGCCGATCCGACTTCTGGCTCTCGCGAATGGTGAACTCGCTGAACTTCAGCGGCTCAGTCGGCCGAACTTCCATTTCCGCGATCATGGCCGCCGTCGGCGCCTTTTGCCGCAACTCACCGACAAACGCCTCTAAATTTTCTTCCGTTCCCTCGGCGTGAATCTCCACTCCTTGCTCGCCGTTTAATACCCATCCATTTAATGCATGAAGTGTCGCAAGACGATACACATACGGACGGAACCCGACTCCCTGCACTACCCCGCGTACGCGAATGGAGCACGCTTTCGTCATTCCTTTACCGGGCCGCCATAGGAACAATATAGCCGTCTCACCTTGCCAATTTCGAGCCAATGCGCAATTCTATGGTTCTTTATCACTCCCACAATGTATGCTAATTAGTTTGAGACTTGGAGAATATCGGGATGACCTACGTGGCGGACGTAAAGCGGTACGAAAATCCTCAGTTCCGCCGTTGTGGCAGGTCAGGCGTCGTGCTGCC
>Ga0335069_10000903_pt1 | contig 47672 bp, 61 predicted proteins | sample Lox_Sample_11_FD_206714 | JGI IMG/M metagenome (GOLD analysis project Ga0335069, IMG submission 206714) | Soil microbial communities from Loxahatchee National Wildlife Refuge, Florida, United States - Lox_Sample_1.1 | ecosystem: Environmental > Terrestrial > Soil > Wetlands | place: USA... | reverse complement strand
CGGGATTGGCACGAGGACCAGCCAACCATGGCGATCGCGCAGCCAATTGCTGAAGCTATACGTTAAGACTTAACGCCGGAAATCCCTAAGGCGGGCGTACCATCACGCCATGAGCCGAATCGGAACATTTGCTGACGACGACCTGGCCGGCTGGTTTTCGAAGTCTCCTGACCTCGGCAGCGCGCTCGCCGGCTTCAGCCAGGCGGTCTACTCCAAGAACCGACTGGCGCTGCGCACGCGTGAGCTCGCGCGAACGGTGATCGCCCACCACAACGAATGCATCGTTTGCGTCAACACCCGTGACGCCGACGGACCCGCCGAAGGTGTTGACGAAGAGCTGTATGACCACGCCCTGGAGTGGCGCACCTGGCCGGGCTACAGCGAACAAGAGCGGCTAGCGGCCGAGTTCGCGCACCGGTTCGCCACCGAGCACACGGTCCTGCGCGACGACGAAGACTTCTGGAGCCGCTGCACTGAACACTTCCCCGACGAGTTGCTCGCCGACCTGGCCTTGTCCTGCGCATTGTGGATCGGCATGGGACGCGTATTGCGAACGCTCGATATAGGGCAGGCCTGCAGGCTGACCTTGCCCAGTCGGGCATAGCCGCCAGCACGGGCCAACGACCGCACCGGTACCGAGGCAAGGCGCGTCAGCCCGCACAATGGCTGTCATGACCGGCACACCGCTTGCCGCCGCCGCGATCGCCCAACTGGAAGCCGAGGGCGTCGACATCGTCGTCGGCACGGTCGTGAACGCCGCCGGACTCACCCTGGCCAAGACGGTTCCCATCCGGCGGACCAACGCGTTCGCAGACCCCGGCCTGGGTGCCAGTCCGTCGTGGCATGCCTTCGCCATCGACCAGACCGGCATCGCCTTCACCCGCGGCATCGGCGTGATCGGCGATCAGCGTGTGCGCATCGACCTCTCGGGGCTACGCGTCGTCGGTGACGGGATGGCCTGGGCGCCCGCCGCTTTCTTCGAGCAGGACGGCACGCCGGTCCCCGCGTGCGGCCGGGGAACGCTCAGCCGGATCGAAGCCAGGCTCGCCGAAGCCGGCATCGAGGCGGCAATCGGGCACGAAATCGAATTGCTGCTGGTCGGCGCGGATGGCGGCCGGCTGCCGTCGACGTTGTGGGCGCAGTACGGCCTCGCCGGCGTGCTCGAGCATGAGGCGTTTGTTCGCGACGTCACCCGATTGGCTCCAGCAGCCGGCATCGCGATCGAGCAATTCCACCCCGAGTACGGCGCCAACCAGTTTGAGATCTCCCTGTCGCCCCAACCTCCGGTCGCCGCTGCCGACCAGCTGGTGCTGACGCGTCTCATCATCGCCCGCATCGCCCGCCGCCACGGACTCCGCGTGAGTCTGTCACCCGCACCCTTTGCTGATGGCGTGGGATCCGGTGCGCACCAGCATTTTTCACTGAGCACACCGGAAGGGCCGCTGTTCTCCGACGGCACAGGTGCGGCGGGCATGGCTACGGAGGGGGAGAGTGCGGTGGCCGGTGTAGTTCGCGGGCTGCCCGAGGCGCAGGGCGTGCTGTGCGGATCGATCGTGTCCGGTCTGCGGATGCGACCCGGTAACTGGGCGGGCGCTTACGCGTGCTGGGGAACCGAGAATCGGGAGGCCGCGGTGCGGCTGATCAAGGCTGGACGCGGCAGCCCATACGGCGGGAATGTGGAAGTCAAAGTTGTCGACCCCTCTGCGAACCCCTACCTGGCGTCGGCGGCAATCCTGGGGCTGGCGTTGGACGGAATCAAGCGCCAGGCCGCACTGCCGCCAGAGATCACGGTCGACCCCGCGACCCTCTCCGATTTCGATCGCGAGCGCGACGGTGTCCTGCCGTTGGCTAGGACACAGGCCGAAACGATTGCCGCCCTGGATGATTCGAAGCTACTGCGCAGCATTCTCGGTGATCGCGCGGTCGACATGGTGGTCGCCGTCCGCCGCCTGGAGTACGAACGGTACGGCGACCTTGACCCTGGGCAACTGGCGGACAAGTTCCGCATGGCTTGGAGCTTGTGACAGAGCCGGCCATGGTGTCTGACGCTCACGCCCTGGCCCAGTACATCGACGAAGTGGCGCTGATCGACCAGCACGTGCACGGTTGCTGGCTGGCAGCGGGGGATCGACAACGGTTCGAGGATACTTTCAATGAGGCCAACACCGAAGCGATTGCGGGCTCCGGCTTTGATTCGCAACTCGGCTTCGCCATACGCGCCCACTGTGGCCCCATCCTTGGGTTACCCAAACATGTTGACCCGCAGTCGTATTGGGAGCGTCGCAGTCAGTTCAGCGAGACGGAACTGGCTCGCCTGTTTCTGCCCGCCGCCCGGGTGAGCGACTGGGTGGTGGACACCGGAATCAACGGCGACGTGGCCGGCCTAACCGAGATGGCTGAACTGTCGCACAACCGCGCTCACGAGGTCGTTCGACTCGAGCAGGTGGCCGAGGAGGCCGCCCAAGCGCCGGGCGACTACGCGAACGCGTTCGAGGAGATCCTGCACCGGCGCGCGGCAACGGCCGTCGGCACCAAGTCAATTCTGGCCTACCGGGGCGGGTTCGAGGGCGATCTGAGCGAGCCGTCGCCGGCGCAGGTCGCGGAGGCCGCCGCCGGCTGGCGTGAACGCTGCGGTACCCGGTTGCAGGATCGGGTGCTGTTGCGTTTCGGGCTGTACCAGGCGCTGCGGCTGGGTAAGCCGCTGCAATTCCACGTCGGCTTCGGCGACCGGGACTGCGATCTGCACAAAGCCAACCCGCTTCTGCTGCTCGACTTTTTACGACGATCCGCAGACACCCCGATCGTCTTGTTGCACTGCTACCCCTATGAGCGTGAGGCCGGATATCTGGCGCAGGCGTTCAACAACGTCTACCTCGACGGCGGTTTGAGCGTGAACTATTTAGGCGCGCGAGCGCCGGCGTTCCTTGCGCGCATGCTCGAGATGGCGCCGTTCCACAAGATCTTCTACTCGTCGGACGGGTTCGGCCCGGCAGAACTGCACTTCCTCGGTGCTACCCTGTGGCGCAAAGGTATTCACCGTGTACTGCGCGAGTTCGTGGTCAGCGGCGACTGGAGCGAGACGGACGCGATACGAGTAGTGGACCTCATCGCCCATGAGAACGCCGCGCGCGTCTATCGCCTCGGCTGAAGCGGCTTCCCCGCCGGAGGCTGCAGAATTCGGCGCGGCGGCTCAAAAGAAAGGCGCCTGGGGCCACAGGTCGGAGTCACGCCGCAGGAATATCCCGTCCACCTGCAGCAACGCACCCTGGGGAGTGCGTGCCAGCGGAAACATGTCGAACAACGCAAAGCCTTGTTCGCCAAGCCAATTGATCGCCTCCCCAATCAGCGGCGCGCCTTTGTTGTATTCCAGCAGCGACAGCTCCATGAAGATCGCTTCGATGCCCGCAAGCGTCCGCGGGCCGCCGCGCAGCACATCGAGTTCGGCGCCCTGCACATCGATCTTCAGCAAGTCGAATTCGCGGCCGGGCATCTCGGCCAGGACGTCATCTAGCCTGCGCATGGGCAGCGAGAGCATGTCGCGCGGATAGCTGGTCTGCTCCTCATAGAGCGACGAGCCCGACGAATTGATCGCGGGATTCACGCGATGAAATGCGACATCCGAGCGGTTTTCCGCGCCCAACAGCACGATCCGATAGTCCACCTGCGGCAGCTGCCCCGCGATCGCCTTGAGATTCGCGTCCTTGCCCGGTTGGGCTTCGAGCATGAGTATCGGCGACTGCGCGAAGAAATGGCGCGCGATCTGCGCGAAAGCCCCCTCGAACGCACCGATGTCCAGAATGCCCCTGGGCCGCAAGCCCAGCCGTTGCAACACATGCAGGCCGAACGGCGTTTGCGTCACCGCGAGGTTGCCGTGCAGCCATTCCACCGCCGATTGGTAGACGGCCAGCGCCTCGGCCGCCCTTCCTTGCGCGAACAGCGCGGCCGCCAGCAGCTGCAGTGCCGCAGGATGCGCCGGTTGCGTTCCGAGGATCTCGCCGGCGATCGCTTCGACCCGTGCCATGTCGTTTGCGGCCAGGGCGGCGGCAGCGTCATCTAGTGCTGTCATGTGGCAGCCTGTTTGCCCACGACGGTGCGCCGATGTTGCGTCAGACCAGGCCCGTCGCGTCGAAGATCCAGCTGGTGTCCCCAGTCGCCAGGCCCTCGAAGTGATTCGGGGGAGCGAAACTGACCAAGCTATTCATATCCCAATAGTCTTTCCAGAGCGTGATTTTGCCGTCGACGACCTTGTGCACGGTGACGAATCGCAGCACACCTTGCTCGCCCGTCGAGAACGTCCATGTCTCGGAGTGCTCGTACATGACATCGGAGCCATTGGACACCAGCACGCCGTCGTGGTTCTCATAGCCGGCCAGCGGCTCGAGACCCATTTTGAGGCGGTTGACGATGTCATCCGGGCCCTGCGCGGCAAGTGCCGGAACCGGCATATCGACATAGAGGCAATCCGCCGACAGGAACGTCTTGACCGCCTCCCAATCCCGTCGCGAAAGCGCCTGCCACAGGCCGAGCACGACATCCTCGACCGCGGTAGTGGAAACCTGTGTCATAGCGGCAAATAAACTCGGTTGCCGGACGGGTGTCAACACCGGGCCGGGCTTGAGGAAGAAGTCGTGATGAACCCGCGGACGAAGATTCTGATCGCGATCGCGACCACCGCATTCTTGGCCGGGATTTGCGGGGCGATCGCTTATGGCTTCTGGGCTGTCAGCCAGGGTTGTCACACCTGGGTGGACAGCCACGGCTACCGGCTGGTGCGCAACGACTGGTGGGCCAAGACCCGCGGTTGCGTGGCCGTCACACCCACCGGCGGCCAGGTCTCGCACAGTGAAGACTTCCCCAGTAAAGCAATTGGATGGGTCTGGCAATTGGCCATTTTCGCGGCGGGCGCCTTGCCGGCGGCGATCATCGTCCTGCTATACAACTTTCGGTGGCGCAGAGGTTCTCCCGGTGCAGACCCCTAGCTATCGACCGCCGCCATGGACCGCGCGGGCCCCAAGGTCACCGGCAGTGACGACCACCCACGCAACACCCGCGTATCCCGCCTGCTTCCGGCCCCTGCCGCACGCACTTCGGGGAAGCGGTCGAAAAACGTTCGCAGCCCGACTTCGCCCTCGGCACGCGCCAGCGCGGCTCCCAGACAGAAGTGCCGGCCCCCGGAGAACGCGAGATGCCTTCCCGCGTTGGGGCGTTGAATGTCGAAGCGATGCGGGTCGGGGAACACCGAGGGGTCACGGTTGGCAGCGGCCAGATACACCACCACCAACTCGCCTCGTTCGAGCTGCCTGCCCGCCAGCTCGACATCGTGGAGCGCCTCCCGCGCGGTCAGCTGCACGGGGGAGTCCAGCCGCAGGATCTCTTCCACGGCATTGGGCCATAGCTCCGGGCGCCGGCGCAGAGTTTCCAGTTGCTCCAGAGCGTCCAACAGCATCCGGGTCCCGTTGCCCAACAGGTTGACTGTGGTTTCAAATCCGGCGGCCAACACCAGTCCAGCGATGGCCTGCAGCTCAGTCTCGTCGAGATACGTTTCCGCAGAGCCGCTTTCAGCGGTCTGGATCAGCTGGCTCATCAAGTTGTCGCTTGGGGCTCCTCGCAATTGCCGCAAATGCTCACTGAGCCAGGAATTGAATCCCGCAATACCCTGCTGCACGCTGCGATACTGCCGCCACGGCAATCCGATGTCCAGGCTCGGCGCAGCCAGCTCGCCGAACTCCAGGACGCGGCGCCGGTCGCGTTCGGGCACGCCGAGGATGTCGCTGATGATCGCGACGGGAAGCTGCGAGCAATACCGTCCAACGATGTCCACGACACCGGATTCGTCGGCCAGCTGATCCAACAGATCGGCGGCGGTCTGCTCGACCCGATCCCGGAGCGCGGCGACCGCCCGGGGAGTGAACACCGCCGACACCGTCTTGCGGTAGCGGGTGTGGTCGGGCGGCTCAACGGCCAGTAACGATGGTGCGCGAAGCGGATGCAGCAGATCATCGCGACTGTGGCGCTCCAGCCACCGCATCGGTGCCGGCAGGTTCGATCCGAAGATCAGCACCCGGAAGTCATCGGAACGCAGCAGCTCGTGGGCGAGCGCGTGGTCGGCCGTCAGGTAAGCGACGCGGCCTTTCAGCAGCTTGCCCCGGCTCCGTACCTGATCGTAAAACGGCACCGGATCGTCGGCCACCGTCGGATCGGCGATCAGCCTGGCATGCAAGTCACCTCGACGGACCCCGATGGCCGCGACCCCCCGGATGAACCCATGCATCGCAAACCAGTGCAATCGTTCCTTCACCGGCCCTCCAAACGGTAGGTGGTTGTCACCAGCCTAGGCCGGGATCGGGGGGTCAGCATTCCGCGGTGATCTTGAAGTCGGTCGTCACCACCTTGTTCGGATTGTTGCTGTTGATGCCGTAGGCGCTGCCGGCGATGGTGAAGGCGTTGTTGGTGACGTCGGCGTGCGCGTCTCCCACTCCGCCTTCCCAGAAGCTGCCGGTGAACCCATCGATGTTGCGGATTTTCACCCATTGGGCAATGGCGCGGTAGCCACTGATCAGCACTACGGCTTCAACCGCGCCGTCGCGGTCGCGGATGTCGATGGTCCGATACGCCTGATCCTGGCTGCACGCGGCCGGACGTGTGGTATGCGAGGCGCCGTCAATGGTCAGATGGGCGGGCTTGCGCGGCGTCGTCTGCGCCTGCGCGCAACCCGCGGCGCCGGCGCCGGCCATCAAAACGAAAGCGACTGCGAGCAAACGGTTTCGCACCAGTGCAACTCCTCACTGCCGCTTCGGCATCAGCGCGGGTAGGGATTTGGCGATGCGGCCGCGCACGAACTCCGGGCTCAGCCCCTTGAGCAGATCGATCAACCGAATGCTCTTCGGCACGTACCAGTGCAACCGCTTCGGGTTGTGGTAAGCCTGCCACGCCGCCTCGGGCGCGCTGGTCGCGGGCATCAGCCGCAGCATGCCCTTCTTGGGCGCTCTGGCCTTGAGTTCCTCGGCCGACATCGGCGCACCGCCGTCGTCGGAGTGGTTGGGCGTCGTGGTGAGGATGGCGGTGTCGATCAGCCCGGGTAAGACGTCGGCGACCCGCACCCCGTGGCGCTGCCACTCCACGCTCAGCGCCTCGGTCAATCCCTTGACCGCATGCTTGGTCGACGAGTAGACGGCGATGCGTGGCATGCCGTACGTTGCCGCCGATGACGAGGTCGCGAACATCAGGCTGCCGGGGGTGTCTTCTTGAGGTACGGCAACGCACCATAAGCGCCGGTCAGCACGGCTTTATAGTTCACGTCGACGGCCCGCATCGCGGCCTCATAAGGCACATCCTCGAACCAGCCGGATTCGCCGATGCCAGCGTTGTTCCACATCATGTCCAGCCCGCCGCCGGTATTGCCGGCGCAAAAGTCACTTGTCCAAGGCCGCCTTGTCCGTCACGTCAACGGCACGCGTCCACAGCCGGTCGCCGCCCTGTTCTGCTTCTAACGTCGCCAAGCCGTCGCCGTTGCGGTCCACGGCACCCACTCGCCACCCGTTGGCGTGGAAGAGCTTTGCGCCCTCGCGGCCCATTCCGCTGCCCGCGCCGGTGATGAAAACCGACTTCACCTGCGTCAACCCGCCTCGACCACATCTTTGATGCGGTTCAGCGTCTTGGTCATGTCACGGACATTGCGGCGCTTGCGCAGGAAGCCGCCCAGCAACCAGTACACGCCGAGCCACGGCGCGGGGTTAAGCCGAAAAGACTCGGTCACGTCGGTTCCGCCACCGCTGGGCGCCAATCGGTAGTGCCAGTTGTTCACGGCCCTATCACCGAGCAGAACCGCAAATCCGAATTCCCGGCCGGGTTCGCATGCGGTGACCTTTCACGTCGTCCAATACACCGGTCCGATCTCGTTGCGCCTGACGTGACCACGGAATTTGGCGCCGAGGGCTGGACCGGTTGCGCCGCCCAGCCACTCGGCCTCAAATACTTCCGGGGAGAACCGTCCGATGTTGCGAACATCTGCGATCAAATCCCAGATCTTGACCGCGGGCGCCGCGATGTGAACAGTCGCCGAACCTTCCATGGCCTGATCCAAACACACCTTCGTGTTCGGTCATAGACCACGACGCCGGTTGAATCATCAGCGCGGGACGCTCGCCTGAATGAGCCCGTTGATGATTTCCTTGATTCCCTGTGCCGGGTGCGAGTACCACGCGATCGGAAGGCCCGATTGGGCGCCGCACTTCGGCCACGGCTCCACACCCTGATCGGCGAAAACCCGGTTCGCCACAGCGATTTGCTGCTCCCGCGAGGCCGCCGCAGGGTTGCCGACACCACCGTATTGAGCCCAAGTGCCTGGCTTGAATTGCAGTCCACCGTATTCGCCATTTCCGGTGTTGGCGTGCCAGTTGCCCCCCGACTCGCATTGCGCGATCGCATCCCAGTTGGGCGTAGGGGCGGCGCCGGCCGCACCGGTAAACCAAGCCATCGACGCTGCAACGAACCCCCCGACCACCACGGACTTGACGAGAGGCTTGCAGAGAATTTTCATGCCCAGCATTTCGGCTGGTCTGGCCAACGCGTTACCTATTCGAAAATGCCGCGAGATATGCCTGCTATCTGCGGGAATCGCCTTGTCGGCAGCCGAATTCGAGTGTTAGGAATTGGTGAGAAAAAATTAAATTATTGCTGGCAATATGATCGAGTTGCCACCGACAAGGCCCGCTGGTACAGACCGTCCAGCTGGCGAGTCTGTGCCACATCCGTCCTGGCGATATCGAGCTGCACTGCGCACGCCGGCGAATGCAACAGGCCCCAGTTGGCCATCACCTGGTTGAGCATCGTTTGGTTGAGGGAGTCGATCGCTGACCGCGACGCCGCGAGGTCCGGCGAGGCGGCCGGAACCGCCTCGGGGTTCAGTTTCCAGTCCCCGAACCGGGTGTACTCAATGGCTTCGGTAGCGTTGATCTGGTCGCCGAAAACCCTTGTGACGTAATCAGGGTCGACGTGATCGGCGCTGGCATCAGCACCCAGTTTGGCGAGTTCTTGCTGCACACGGCCGGGGTCCTCAATGGCGCCATGCGTATTCCACTTGAAAACTGCCACCGGCTCGGCGATCTGTAACCGCTGGGCAGCGGCGTCGACCAGGTCGGTCAGTGCACTCGTGCTGTCGGCTTGCGCCTGCGGTGCGACCAGCACCGCGAGCCCGCCGAGCACGGCACCGCAACGTGAAACCGAACGCAGGCGCCGGCCCGGTCGCGTGCGGGTGGTCATGACCATGATTGTGGCCTGTCTGCGGCCTCGGTTTGGCGCGGATGGCCGGGCTGCGGAGTTAGCCTGAGTTTTGATGGCATCGACTATTGAGGATCGCCGCCCGCAGCGGGTTGCCGGCGAGCGAGTAGAGCGGTTGCGCTCGAAACAGATTCGCGCGCTGATCGCCGCCGCGCTGGCGGTTTCGTTGCTGCTGGGCGGCGCGTTCGTCGTGGTGGATCGCCTTCATTCGACAACCTCGGATGTCCTCGACCACCCGGCCAATCCGGTAGGCGACGACCAATCGCAGGCGCAGGTCGTCGAGTCGGCCAAACACATCGTCACTCTGACCGGACTGCACACGTCATCGGCCGGCTACATGTTGATGTCGTGCAAAGACCGGGACGATCCGCCGTATCAGGGCGCCATCTACCTGACCTTTGCATTGCCCGACGCGGCACAGGCCGATACCTACTTTCCGGCAGTCGCGGCCATGCTCGTCGACCACGGTTGGACCCAGGGGCTATCGCCCAACAATCACCCGTTCGCCAAGACGTTCTCCAAGGAAGCCGTCACAGTGATCATTTACCGCCATGACGACGACCCGAGCCTCGGCGTCCTACGGGTCTATGGACAGTGCCGAAACATGAATGACCATCGCAAAGACACCACGTCGTGGGTCGATCTCACCGACCAACTTCGAAGGGCGGGGTGACCGTTCGACGGGTTAGTACCCGGACCCGCTACTGCGCTTGACAAACGTTGTCGTCAAGCGTCAGTAGCGATCTCAGGCGGGGCGTTCAGTGAGAAGCGCCGAGGCTGCCCTGCAGGTCCGGCTTCATCGCGTTGAGCTGGGCTCCCCAGTATTCCCAGCTGTGCGTCCCGTTGGCATTGAAATTGAACACGGCGTTGTGGCCACCGGCCGCGTTGTAGGCATCCTGGAACTTCAGGTTGCTGCTGCGCACGAAGTTCTCCAGGAACTCAGCGGGCATGTTGGCCCCACCCAGCTCCGACGGTGTGCCGTTACCGCAGTAGATCCAGAGCCGGGTGTTGTTGCCGACCAGCTTCGGGATCTGAACCGTCGGGTCGTTGCGCTGCCAGGCCGGGTCGCTGGACGGACCCCACATGGCGTCGGGCTTGTAGCCGCCGGCATCACCCATGGCGAGACCGACCAGGCTGGGACCCATCCCCGACGACGGATCCATCAAGGCCGACAGCGAGCCTGCGTAGATGAACTGTGCCGGGTGGTAGGCGGCCAGGATGAGGGCTGAGGAGCCGGACATCGAGATACCGACCGCGGCGCTGCCGGTGGACTTCACGCTCCTGTTAGAGGCCAGGTACTGCGGCAGCTCGCTGGTCAGGAACGTTTCCCACTTGTAGGTCGAACAACCGGCCTTACCGCACGCCGGACCGTACCAGTCGGCGTAGAAGCTGGATTGCCCACCGACCGGCATGACGATCGACAGCCCCGACTGGTAGTACCACTCGAATGCGGGGGTGTTGATGTCCCAGCCGTTGTAGTCTTCTTGAGCGCGCAGCCCGTCGAGCACGTAAACCGCAGGTGAGCCGTTACCGCCGCTTTGGAATTGGACCTTGATGTTGCGACCCATACCCGCGGACGGCACTTGCAGATATTCGACGGGCAGGCCCGGCCGCGAAAACGCTCCCGCGGTCGGCGCACCGCCGGCAAGACCGATCAGGCCCGGTAAGGCGACAGCCGCAGCTGCACCGACTAAAAGCCGGCGCCCCCAGGCCCGGACCTTCTGGCTCACTTCTGTCATACCTGCCCCTTGTCGTATGTGATGGCGGTCTCAGACAGGAATTTACCGTGTGAATACGTCAAATGTCGATCGGGACGCGAACCCATCTCAGTTCGGTATCGCTTTTCAAGTCCGAATTCCACAGTGGAGGTAACAGCGCCGCCGCGCTGACGCCGGTTCCTGGCCAATCCCGGTTGCACCACCGGTGCGCTGCCTAAAAAGAGCAGGTAGCGGACCGGTTATGGGGCGGCAAGTCGGGTATCCGCGCCGAATGCAGAAAGCATCGCTAAGCACATCGCGGGATGATTCACCGGCTGCGCAGCCGGACCAACCGCGCGGCATCGGTCGCCCCGTGGTGCGGCGGCCCCTCGATGCCGGAATGCCGCCGTTTATCCGCCCCGCAGCCCTAATAATTTGCGTTCGAGTAGACGGCGCTGATTACCCCGGCATGCACCTGGACGACTCACCCGCCGGTGCAGCTTTTCGCCCGCCGGTTTTCTACTGAGGTTGAACCGGCGCAGCCGAACTTGCACTGACCGCGTAGGCTCTCACGAAGCAAGCCGATGAAGACCATGCTTATCCCGGTCTGTTCCGGCTCTCACGAACCACCGCGCCAGGTTTTCGGTGCGCGTTGGTCCAGCTGAGGGCGTCGGAGGCGCGGGACCGATTGGGGCACGAATTTTGGACGCGGTACTTGGGCTATCAGTCACGCCGACCACCGTTGGGTGGGTTTTTGCGGAAGGACACGGCGCAGAGGGCACCATCCTGGACCATCGAGAGCTGGCGCTGCCCACCGGCCGCGGGGTACGTGCCGGGACTACTGCGGAGCAAGTGATAGACGAGGTGTTGCGGGTCGACGTGCTGGCGGCCGCAAGCGACCACCATCTACGTGTCATCGGAGTGACCTGGAGCGACGAAGCGGCCGCGCAGGCCGCGCTGCTGTTGGAAGCGCTGACCGACGCGGGCTTCGACAACGTGGTCCCGGTCCGGTTACTCGATGCCGTCGAGACGCTGGCCCGGGCCATCGCGCCCGTCGTCGGTTACCAGCAGACCGCGGTCTGCATCGTCGAACAGGACGGGACGACCGTCGTCATGGTGGACACCCAGGCTGGTGAAACCCAGACGGCGATCAAGCATGTGCGCGGCGGTTTCGATGGGCTGACCAGCTGGCTGACCGGCATGTTCGACCGCAATGGGTGGCGACCGGGCGGCGTCGTCGTCGTCGGCCCACCCAGCGACATCGACGGGTTCTCCTGGCAACTCGAAAAGACGCTGCCGGTACCGGTTTTCGCGCAAACGATGGCGCAGGTGACCATCGCCCGGGGCGCGGCGCTGTCTGCGGCTCGAAGCACTGAGTTCACCGACGAGCAGCTGGTGGCGGCCCACCGCGTCGAACCCGCCGCAGCGCCTGCGCGGCCGCGCCGATTGCCCTACGCCGGTGCGGCGACCGCGCTGGGTGCCGGGGTGATCACCTTCGTCTCGTCGCTATCGCTTGCGGTGGGCATTGAGCTTGCGCCGAACAGCCAGCCCGCCGGCTCACGGCATGTGGTGCATGCCCCGGCGCCTCACGTCGCCGAGGCGGTCGCGCCTGCCGTGGCCCCGGCCCCGGCCGCACCGCCAGCCGCCCAGGCGAAGGCACCCGGCGGTGAACCCGGCGCCGAGCCGGGAACGCCGGAGGAGCAGATCGCCCCCGCCGAACAGCAACCCGACCCCAACAACCGACAGCCTTACTTGACCAGAGTGCTCGAGCACATACCCGGCGACGCCGGTGACGCAACGGGTGATTCGGGGCCGCAGCGCCCCACCCAGCCGCAGCCCTGATTTCCCTCGGCGGTGGGGAGAGCTCCCGCATTGGCAGTGGAGATCAGCCGCCTTTGGCGTGAACCGCAGTGAAAGACAGGGCCACCTCGTCGCTGACGCGGACCGAGCCCATGAGCAGTGAGTAGGGCTTGATGCCGTAGTCGGATTGACGGACCGTGGATTCAGTCGACATCTGCCATGAGTCACCGAGATCTTCTGTGCGCAAGTCGATTACGTGCTCGCGCGACCTTCCGCGGATGTGAAGTTCGCCGGTGAGGCGATATCCGTCACCGGTCTTGGTGATGACCCGCGTGGCGAACCGGATTTCCGGGTAGCGCTTGGCGTCCAGCGAACCCATCGCGTTGGACTTGACCAACGCTTTCTCCGGCCCGGACAGTCCTTTGACACCGCCCTCACCGCGCAGGACCTCGAACGAATCGACTTCGACCACGAGCTCCGCGCTGACGGGTTCGGAGTCGGCCCAGTCGACGGTGGCCTGCCAGCGTGTCATCGCGATGGTGAGCCGATGACCCATTCGGGCCGCCCTGCCTTGGACGCCGGTGCGAAGCAGGAGCTCACCGTTCGATGCGTCGAGTGTCCAGCTGCCGGTCATAAGCGGACGGTCATTACACGGTGAGGACGGTGCGGTAGTGTGCGCGTCCACGCTCCAGCGCTGCGTAGCCGTCAGCCGCTTGCGATAGCGGCAACTCCTCGATCCAGGCCCGCACGCCCGAGACGACGGCGAAATGCATTGTGTCTTCGATGTCTTTCGCTGTTCCTGATGGGTGGCCCGTCACACTGATCCCGGGTGCGATGAGCTGCATGGGGCTGATCGGCAATGGGTCGGCGGTCACACCGATGGTAATCAGTTCACCTCGCGGCAGCAACCCGCCAACCGTGTCGGCCATGGCCGCCGAGTTGCCTGCCGTGGCCAAGACGACGGCCACCCCGCCCAGGGCCTGTAATGCTTCGGCCACGTCGCCGCCGGTCGAGTCGACGTAGTGATGGGCACCGAGTTTTCGGGCATCGTCAGCCTTGGCGGTGCCACGGGCAACCGCAATGGTTTCGAAGCCCATCGCCCGCGCGAACTGCACGCCGAGATGGCCCAGACCGCCGACACCGAGGACGGCAACCCGGTCGCCGGGTAGGGCTTTGGTGTGCCGTAACGCGTTATAGGTGGTGACGCCGGCACAGCCCATCGGGGCGGCCTCCGCGTCGGAGAGCTCGGATGGAATCCGGGCCAGTGCGCTGACCGGTACTGTCACCGATTCGGCATAGCCACCCGGATAGTGCCAGCTGGGCACCTTGCCGTTCGCGCAATGGATGAACATGCCTTTGCGGCACGGGTCGCAGTGGTAGCAGCATCCGCCGAACCATCCGACGGCGACACGATCGCCGACCGCGAACCCTTCCACCCCGGCGCCGAGTTCGGCGATGGTTCCGGCGATTTCATGCCCGGGGGTCAGCGGCCAGGACATGTTCGGGAAGTGGCCCTGCACGAATTCGCGGTCGGTCCCGCATATCCCGCAGGCGGTGACCGCGAGACGTACCTCGTCGCGGCCGGGGGGCTGTGTTTCGACGTCGGCCAGCTCTAGGGGGCCACCCCCGGAGTGCACCCGGACAGCTCGATGCGTCGGCATCGGTTCAGCTTAATGCGCGACAGGGCATTTCGCCGCCCCGGCCGTGTGGTAGTCGACTTGCCAGTGCTTGATTCCGTTGAGCCAGCCGGACCGTAGTCGTTCCGGTTTGCCAATCGATTCCAGGTCGGGCATCACATCGGCGATCGCATTGAACATGAGGTCGATGGTCATCCGGGCCAGGTTGGCGCCGATGCAGTAGTGAGCGCCGGTGCCGCCAAAACCGACGTGCGGGTTCGGATTACGCAGGATGTTGAAGGTGAAGGGATCGTCGAACACGTCCTCGTCGAAGTTGGCGGAGCGGTAGAACATCACCACCCGCTGCCCCTTCTTGATCTGCACGCCGGAAAGCTCGTAATCCTCCAGGGCGGTGCGCTGGAAAGAGGTGACCGGGGTGGCCCACCTGACGATCTCGTCGGCGGTGGTAACGGGACGCTCCCGCTTGTAGAGCTCCCACTGATCAGGGAAGTCGGTGAAGGCCATCATGCCCTGGGTGATGGAGTTACGAGTGGTCTCATTGCCGGCGACCGCCAGCAGGATGACGAAGAAGCCGAACTCGTCATCGGAGAGCTTGTGACTGTCGATGTCGGCTTCGATCAGCTTGGTGACGAGGTCTTGTCCCGGTTTCTTGGCCCGGTCTGCCGCCATCTGCATGCCGTACATGATCAGCTCGACCGACGCAGTCATGGAATCGTTGCTGGCGAACTCGGGGTCTTGGTCACCCACCATCTCATTGGACCAATGGAAGAGTTTTTTGCGGTCCTCCTGCGGCACGCCCATCAGCCCGGCAATGGCCTGCAAAGGCAGCTCGCACGACACCTGTTCGACGAAGTCACCGGACCCCTCAGCGGCCGCGGCCTCGACGATGCGCCGGGCGCGCGCGCTCAGATCGTCGCGGAGGCGATCGATGGCCCGGGGAGTGAACGCCCGCGAAATGATCTTGCGCAACCGGGTGTGTTGCGGCGCGTCCATGTTGAGCAGCACCAATTTGCCGCGATCGATCTGTTCACCGACGGTGCCGTCCTTATAACGCGGTAGGGCGGTCTTCTGCAGGCTGGAGAAAATGTCGCTGCGCAGCGAAATCTCTTTGACGTCTTTATGCTTGGTCACCACCCAAAAACCGCCGTCGTCGAACCCGCCCGCACCATAGGGTTGCGCGTTCCACCAGATCGGCGCCGTTCGACGCATCTCGGCCAGTTCTTCCACCGGCAGCCGCTCGGCGTAGATGTCTGGGTCGGTGAAGTCGAATCCGGGAGGCAGATTGGGGGCCGGCTTGGCGGTTGGCTCGACGGTTGGCATACCCATTCCTCCATACGAAGTCTTCTAGTCGTCCTTGTGCAAATAAACCACTGCTGCACCAAGGTTGTGAAGCACTAAACCAAGATCGGCTGGGCCGAATTGCAACATGTTCACCCCAGCGAGGAGGGACCTGAGGTGATGCGCATCGACCTAGTGGCGAGGACGGGAGGTGTTCTGGTCTGCAGTACGGCGTCGGCGCACCCGTTCAAACCAAACAACCTTGTGAGCGGGGCTCTAATCGATAAGCTTTGGTACATGTCACCGGCGGCAATATGGGGCCGGTGACACCGACGCGAAGGGTGGGAGCATGATTCGCGAACTATTCGTCACCGCTGCGATAACGGCCGGCGCGATCAGCGCCGCCCCCTGTGCGTCCGCCGGCTACGACGGCGACGTTCCGGGGATGAATTATCAGGCTTCGCTGGGCGCGCCGTGCGACAACTATGAACGGTTCATCTTCGGGCGAGGCCCAAGCGGCCAGGCCGAGGCGTGTCACTTCCCGCCGCCTAACCAATTCCCGGCAGCCACCACCGGCTATTGGGTGATGTCCTACCCGCTGTATGGAGTCCAGCAGGCCGGCGCGAAGTGCCCTGGCCCGCAATCGGCGGCGCAGTCCGACCGCGGACTTCCGATGTTGTGCCTGGGAGATCAGGGATGGCAAGAAGGGTGGTTCACCGGGGCAGGATTCTTCCCGCCCGCCGGATGATCGGGTAGGTGATGGACCGCTGTCAGCCCGCTCAGACAGTTGTCCCGCGCTGGCTACGCTTCGTCCTCGCCTCGGATCGCGCCGGCTCGGCTTGGTATATCGGGGCGGGCTTCTTCTTCGCGCCCGTGCTCGCGGTGCTGTCGCCGTGGCCGACTGTCACCGCCGTGCTTTGGGGAATCATCGCGCTCACTGGACTGTGGCTGGGACTGTTGGGCATCGCGATGGCCGTGGGGCTGGCGCGAATATTGCGGTCTGGGGCCGAGATTCCCGAAGAGTATTGGCGCACATTGGTGAACTACTGACTCGAGACGCCGGGGTCCTCGCGGCTAGAGTCGTATCAACGGTGCTGCCACAAAAGGAGACTCAAGATGGCTTTCAATGCAAAAGATGCAGTCGACGCGGCCAAGGACATCGCAGCCAATGCCATCGAGAGGGCCTCGGACATCGTCGAACACGCCAGCGACATCATCCGGGGTGATATCGCCGGTGGTGCCAGTGGCATCGTTCAGAACTCGATCGACATCGGCACGTACGCGGTGGACAGGGCGAAAGAGATGTTCACCGGTCAGAGCGACGTCGACGAGTAGTCGTCGCTAGACCGCGGCGGCGGCGTTGAGCTCGTCCAATCTGTTTGTCGCTTCGAGGTACTCCTGCACCCACCGCTCGATGACGGTCGCCGTCTTTTCCACCTTGGTGAATTGACCGACGACTTGCCCGACCGGGTTGAACGCGACGTCCACCGTCTCATTCGGGTACTTGTTGGTGGCCCGCACGGCCATGCCGGAGACCATGTACTGCAACGGCATACCGAGCGGCTTGGGGTTGTCCGGCTGTTCCCAGGCCTCGGTCCAGTCGTTGCGCAACATGCGGGCGGGCTTACCGGTGAACGAACGGCTCCGCACGGTGTCGCGGCTGCTCGCCTTGGCGTACGCCGCTTGCTGGACCGGGGTGTTCGAGGCTTCTTCGACCATCAGCCACTGCGAGCCGGTCCATACCCCCTGGGCACCTAACGCCAGTGCCGCCGCGATCTGCTGGCCGCTGCCGATGCCACCCGCAGCCAGTACCGGAACCGGCGCGACCTCCTTGACGACTTGCGGCCACAACACGATCGAGCCCACTTCGCCGCAGTGGCCACCGGCCTCGCCGCCCTGGGCAATTATGAGGTCGACTCCCGCATCAGCGTGCTTGCGCGCCTGCGACGGTGAGCCGCACAGCGCGGCCACCTTGCGACCGGATTGGTGGATGTGCTTGATCATCTCGGCCGGGGGAGTGCCCAGTGCATTGGCGATCATGATCACCTTGGGGTGCCGCAGCGCCATTTCAACCTGAGGGGTGGCCGTCGCCTCCGTCCAGCCCAGCAACTGCAAGGTGTCCTCATCGGCGTTGTCCACCGGGACACCGTGATCGGCGAGGATCTTCTTGGCGAAGTCCAAGTGCTCCTGCGGCACCATCTTGCGCAGTGTGTCGGCCAGTTCCTCCGCGGACAGGTGCGAGTCCATGCCCTCGTACTTGTTGGGGATGACGATGTCGACCCCGTAGGGGTGGTCGCCGATGTTCTCGTCAATCCAGTTCAGCTCGATCTCGAGCTGCTCGGGGGTAAAGCCCACCGCCCCGAGGACGCCGAAGCCGCCGGCCTTGCTGACCGCGACCACGACATCGCGGCAGTGGGTGAACGCGAAGATCGGAAACTCAATACCAAGCTCATCGCAGATGGCGGTGTGCATGCCTACTCCTGGGACGGCGGCTCAATTGAAACGTGTTCTAGTTTAGTACCAAGCGCGCCTTGACGTGGCCAGCGGGTCCTGACCTGCGCTTCATCACTACGGTCCCTCGTACCCCGGTTCTTCAGAGTGCGGTGCTGCGCACCACCCACAGCACCACGAAGGTCAGCATGCAGGCGGCGCACAGCAGATGGTCGCGGCAGACGGATCGCGCCAGTCGAGTCTGCTCGAGGCGACTGTCCGCGCGGCGCCCGAGCCGCACCGCGTCGGGCACCGTGTGTGTCAACGCCAGCAAGGTAGGAATTCCTGCCAGTGCAGCCGAGATCACCAGGAGCCACCAAGGGTCGTGCCGCTGCGCGGCTTGGAGCACCAGCGCGCCCAACAAGATCACCATCACGACGGCGATCAGGCGGCTCATCGGCCGAGAGGTGGTAGTCGCACGGTGGTAGTAACCCGCAATCGAGGCAAGTACCTGCTCGGGCAATTCGGTACCCGCGCCTCGGTGCCGCAGAACTTGGACGTCGAACATCAAATCCATCCAGAGCACGGCGAACAGGAATCCGCTGCAGGCCGTGAGTAATGAGGCCATGACGCCCATTGTTGCCCCCAACGCAAAAACGGCCGGGGCGCGATCGCTTCAACGATCCGCTCGGCCGCCGAGTGTCGATGTGTGTGCTCTTTTTGGCCAGTGACGAATCGCGGCTTGATCGCCCACGTTTCACCCAGAACCAAGTAGCGGCGTCCCGTCGTCAGCGAATGCTCAACTGTGACAGACCTTTTGGATCGCGCGAACGGCCCGGAAGCCTCAGGACGCCTGCTTGATTTGTATCTGGTCGGTTTGGCTGTATCCCGGCGGGTGGCCACAGGCGGGAATGATGTAGGTCTGCTGAGCCGTACCCGCGAGAGTGTTTGGGTCCCAGACCATGTGGCTGGTGGTCGCGTAGAGAATATAACTACCGTCCGCGCAGGTCACGTTGTTCATCGTGTCCAGTACCCACTGACCATCGACCAACCGTGCTTGGCTACCTCCCACACCCGCTTTGATGTAGATGCATCCATCACCGCAGGAGTTGACGGTCCAACTGCTGGTGAAGGTCGCCCCAGAAGGCGTTGTCGAAGTCAGGGTGTAATTGCCGTTCATCGTCGGCGTGTCAGCCTCGGCTGTGCTGGCGGTACCGACGGCTAACCCAGCGAACAGAGCGAGAGCGGCGAAGCCCCGTGCGATAGCCATGCCCGCAATTCCTTCCATTGAGTTAATCAATGCCACAAGCGCTGATGATGGTGTATCACAGGTTCAGGCTCGTCGCGATTCGGCAAACTAGCCGGTGCCGAGCCAGTTTAGCTGAAATGGTCGACTCTTGATCCTGTAGCGCGCCAGCGGGTACCGTAGTCCTGCCAATTACGACTCGGGTCGTAGCGTAATTGGCTTCCAGCCCACCGAGAGGATCCGCTCATGCGTAGCCCCTATGCCGGCGATCCCTTCACCACGTCGACAGCCGAGATTGCGACGGCGCTCGAGGATGTCAGCATCCCGACACTGCTGCTCTCGCTCGTCCATATCACCGGCGATGCCCGATTCATCCACGAGTTCAAGCAGATGGGAATCTTTCTCAACGAAATCCAGGGATACATGTCGGAGGAGGAAAAGGCCCGAGCCCGCGCGGTCGCACTACCGGTGATCACGGACTATCGAGACCGCGGCTGTCCCGAACCAAAGCCACTGAGCCTAGCACTGATTCGGGAAATGATGGACTGGGCGGCCTGCGAACACGTGACCGACGACTACCTGCCGCTCATTCTGGAAGAGATCGACCTCGACGGTGTAGACCCACGCCGCCCAGCAGCCCTGTCGACCGAATCGGCAGCCGCCAATCCAGTTCTAGTTGTCGGATGCGGGGAGTCGGGAATCCTCGCGGGAATTCGCCTCAAACAGGCCAACATCCCGTTCACCATCGTGGAGAAAAACGCCGGGCCGGGCGGAACCTGGTGGGAGAATAGCTATCCCGGCGCGCGGGTGGACGTGGCGAACCATTTCTATTGCTACAGCTTCGAACCCAACAACGACTGGACGCATTTCTTCGCCGAGCAGCACGAGCTTCAGGACTATTTCAGCCAGGTGATGAAGAAGCACGATCTGGCTGATCACGTGCGCTGGCAAACGGAGGTGCTGGCCGCCGAGTGGGACGAGGACGACGGCACGTGGGGCGTTCGGCTGCGTGGCGCCGATGGCCAGGCGAGCACTGTGCGCGCTCGGGCCTTGATCATCGCGGTTGGCCAGCTCAATCGACCGCACATCCCCACGTTCGAGGGTGCCGACACGTTCGAGGGTCCTTCCTTCCACTCTGCGGCGTGGGATCATTCCGTGGACCTCAAAGGCAAGCGAGTCGCCCTCGTCGGGGCCGGCGCCAGCGGTTTCCAGATCGCGCCCGCGATTGCCGCCGACGTCGAGCACCTGACCGTGTTTCAGCGGACCGCGCAGTGGATGTTCCCGAACCCGATGTACCACGACGAAGTGGGCGACGGTATGCGCTGGGCGATGCGCCACCTCCCGTTTTACGGCAGGTGGTACCGATTTCTCGTGCTCTGGCCTGGCTCCGACAAAGGCCTCGACGCCGCCGAAGCCGACCCGAACTTTGCCGACCACGACTATGCCGTCAGCGACATCAACGCCGCCGCGCGAATGATGTTCTCCCAGTGGATCACCAGTCAAATGGGCGAAGGCCACGAGCTGCTGGCCAAAGTCATGCCCGATTATCCGGCCACAGGTAAACGGACGCTGCAGGACAACGGCAGCTGGCTGCAAACGCTGCAGCGCGACCACGTCGAACTGGTGCGTACACCGATCCGCAGAATCATCCCGCGCGGCATCGTGACCGAAGATGGTGCGACGTATGCTGCCGATATCCTCGTGTACGCCACGGGATTTCGACACACCGATGTGCTGTGGCCGCTGAAAATCACCGGGCGTAACGGAGTCGACCTGCACAAGTTGTGGGGGAGCCGTCCGTTCGCCTACCTCGGCATCACCGTTCCGAATTTTCCCAACCTGTTCATCATCTACGGGCCCGGGACGCACCTCGCCCACGGCGGCAGCCTGATCTTCCAGTCCGAGCTGCAGATGCGCTACATCGACCAGTGCCTGGCCAGGTTGGCCGATACGAATGTGCATTCGCTGGAACCGAAGCCCGAAGCCGCCGCTGACTGGCACCAGTGGACGCAGGCCCAAATCAAGAAGATGGTGTGGTCTCATCCCGCAGTCAAACACTCTTACTTCAAGAACGCCGACGGCGAGATCCACACCGTCAGTCCATGGCGTCTCAACGAGTACTGGGCCGCGGTGCGCGAGCCCGATTGGTCACAGTTTGTGGTGCGCCAGAAACAGTGAGCGCGGCAAAGAAAGTGAGCAGTTGATATACGCACGGTAGTCGTGGACGACCCCAGCAGTATCCGGGTCGACACCCGGCCCGATCCCGCACTTCCCAGCCCCGACGGCGCGATCGTCGAAGTCGCCGCCGCCGCCATCTGCGGATCCGATCTGCACTTTTACGAAGCCGATTTTCCGCTCGCCGAGCCGATAACGCTCGGCCACGAAGCGGTGGGTACCGTGGTCGAAACCGGTCCTCTGGTGCGCACCGTCAACGTCGGTGATCAAGTAATGGTGTCATCGGTCACCGGCTGCGGCGCCTGCGCGGGCTGCGCCACCCGTGATCCGGTCATGTGCCACTCAGGTTTTCAGATTTTCGGCGGGGGCGTGCTGGACGGCGCACAAGCCGACCTGCTCGCCGTGCCCACCGCCGATTTCCAGCTGCTTAAGATCCCCCAAGCGATCAGCACCGAGCAGGCCTTGCTGCTTACCGACAACCTCGCGACCGGTTGGGCGGCGGCTCAGCGCGCTGAGATTCCGTTCGGGGGAACGGTCGCGGTGATCGGCCTGGGCGCGGTCGGCCTATGCGCGTTGCGGAGCGCACTCTTCCAAGGAGCGGCAACGGTTTTCGCGGTCGATCGAGTCGACGGCCGGTTGGACCGCGCGGCCCGCTGGGGAGCAACGCCGCTCCCGGCGCCGGCTGTCGAGGCCATCCTCGCAGCCACCGGGGGACGTGGCGCCGACTCGGTGATTGACGCGGTCGCCGCGGATGCATCCCTGACCGACGCGCTGAATGCGGTGCGGCCCGGCGGCACCGTCTCGGTTGTCGGTGTGCATGACATGAATCCGTTTCCCCTCAACGCCGTCGGCTGTCTGATCCGCAGCATCACGTTGCGAATGACCACCGCGCCGGTGCTGCGCACGTGGCCGGAGTTGATCCCGCTGGTGGCATCCGGGCGGCTCGATGTCGACGGCATCTTCACCACGACGCTGCCGTTGGAGGAAGCGGCCAAGGGTTACGCGATCGCGGCGTCTCGGTCGGGCGATAATGTGAAAATTCTGCTGAGGCCTTAGTGCCGCGCAGCAATTCCGGAGTCGGGCGCAGTGGTGCCGAGCACCACCATGTGGGGCTATCCCGACCGGGTCGCCGTGATGTATTGCGAATGCATGAAAGCGTCGATCTTGACGTCCACCTCGGGCGGGGTCATCCCGTATCGGGCTTGCAGCTCGAGCGTGTTGCAGACGGGCTCGACCGTCCATCCGTGCGCGGCCAGCGATTGCGCCGGGTCGGTCTGGGTTTCGTAGGTAAGGGCCGAGAAGTCGACGTCACCCGACATGTTGACTCCGGGGTGATCGGTTTCCAAGGCGGCGAGCTGCTCGTGGTCCAAGCGTGTTCCCAGCGCCCCGATGGCGATCCGGCTGCCGGGGGCACTGAGCCCGCTGATCCGGGTGAACAGGGTGTTTTGCGCGTCGTCGGTCAGGTAGGGCAACACTCCCTCCACCGACCAGGCGCTGGGGCTCTCCACATCGAAACCGGCCGCCTCCAAGGCCCGGGACCAGTCGCCGCGTAAATCGGCGCCGACGTCGACGCGGCGGGCCTTGGGCCTCGCGCCGTGCTGGCCCAGCGCCTGCGTCTTGAACTCCAGCACCTTCGGTAGATCGATCTCGAAAACCGTTGTGTCAGCGGGCCATTCAAGCCGATATGCGCGAGAGTCCAGTCCTGCGGCGACAATTACGGCCTGGCGTATGCCTGCGGCGCCGGCGGCGGAGAAGAAATCGTCGAAGAACCGCGTCTGCACGCCGTAGAGGCGGGGAAAGGCCGTCTCGTCTTCGGTGGTCCCCGGGTTGGCCAACAGACCCGTCAAATACGGGTCGTGGGATTCGGCGATGAAAAGCTTCGCGTATTCGTCCCGAACCAGTGGCTGCGGGCTGACCGCATGTAGGGCGCGCCATCCCGCCACCAGCAAGGCGGTGTAGCCCACGCTACTGACGATGTTCCAGTGGTCGTCGCCGGACCGGAGCGACCCATACTCGGGTGTCGTGCTCATGGCCACGCCTCCCGTCAAATCAGCCGACATAGCCAACGTACCTGCAGTCGCGGCGTCAGAGCTCCAGAAGCACGGTCACCGGGCCGTCGTTCACCAACTCGACCTGCATGTTCGCGCCGAACACGCCCGTCTGGACCTCGGCGCCCAGCCTCTGCAACGCCTCGGCGAACGCCGCCACCAGCGGCTCGGCCACCGGGCCCGGGGCGGCCGCATTCCATGACGGCCGACGCCCCTTGGCGGTGTCGGCGTACAACGTGAACTGACTGACGACCATGACCGGCGCGTTGATGTCGGCAGCGGACCGTTCGTCGGCGAGAATCCGCAGGTTCCATAGCTTTTCGGCGAGCCGCCGTGCCTTGTCCGGGTCATCGCTGTGCGTGACGCCGACGAATGCCAGCAGGCCGTGGCCGTCCGGCCGGATGGCACTCACCACTTGGCCGTCTACCGACACCGTCGCTGATGAGACCCGCTGCACCAAAACCCGCATGGGCGTCGATGCTGCCAGGCTCGCTCGGTACGCTCGTCAGGTGTCTGTGCTTGTCGCCTTTTCCGTCACCCCGATGGGCGTGGGCGAGGGTGTAGGTGAGATCGTGGCCGAAGCGGTTCGCGTGGTTCGCAATTCCGGTCTGCCCAACAAGACCGATTCGATGTTCACCGTGATCGAAGGCGATAGCTGGGCGGAAGTCATGGCCGTGGTACAGCGCGCCGTCGAGGCAGTGGCTGCTCGAGCGCCCAGGGTCAGCACGGTGATCAAGGCAGACTGGCGAGCCGGGGCCAGCGACGCAATGACGCAGAAAGTCGCCACCGTGGAGCGTTACCTCGCGGAGGGTTAGCCGTGCACTGCGCTGCGAAACGCTTGCTCGGCCGCGTCGCCATGGACGGCGAACACCACCTTCTCCAGGGAGCTCGCGCGGTGCTGCCGGACCGCCTCGACCATCAGCCGCGCCGCGTCTTCAAGCGGGAAGCCGCCGACACCGGTACCGAACGCCACCAGAGCCAGGCTGCGGCAACCGAGCTCTTCGGCCTTGCGCAGCGTATTGGCGGTGGCCCGCGCGATGATATCGGCCGAGGTCGGCCCGCCGAGCTCCATCGTCGCCGCGTGGATCACGTAGCGCGCCGGCATGTCGCCGGCCGTGGTTTCGACCGCGTCTCCGAGTCCGATCGGCGCCTTCTGCGTCGACTCACGCTGCACCTCTGGCCCGCCGGCGCGAGAGATCGCCGCCGCGACGCCGCCGCCGTGCCGAAGCTGGGTATTGGCCGCGTTGGTGATCGCGTCGAGTTCGAGCTTGGTGACGTCGGCCTGCAAAACCTCCAACTCAATCATCAGCTCATTGTCGCGCAGCTGCCCCAGTAGGCTCATGGCGGTGAGCGCACGCGCAGGCATCGTCGTCACCGGAACTGAAGTCCTCACCGGGCGGGTCCAGGATGCCAATGGCCCGTGGATCGCCGATCGTCTGCTCGAGCTGGGCGTCGAGCTGGCGCACATCACGATCTGCGGCGACCGTCCCGGCGACATCGAGGCGCAGCTGCGCTTTTTAGCGGATCAGGACGTGGACCTGATCATCACCAGCGGGGGACTGGGGCCGACGGCCGACGACATGACCGTCGAGGTGGTGGCGCGCTTTTGTGGCCGCGAGCTGGTGCTGGACACCGAGGTGGAGAACAAGATCGCCGCGATCCTCAAGTCGCTGATGGCGCGCTTCGAGGGCGTCGACTTCGACGCCGTCCGGGCGGCCAACCGCAAGCAGGCCATGATCCCGGCCGGAGCCCAGGTGCTCGATCCGGTGGGCACTGCGCCCGGTGTGGTGGTACCCGGCAAGCCCACGGTGATCGTGCTGCCGGGACCGCCGCGCGAGCTTCAGCCGATGTGGCGCAAGGCGATTGAGACCCCGGCGGCGCAGCAGGCGATCGCCGGCCGGACGACCTACCGGCAGGAGATCGTGCGGATGTTCGGGCTGCCCGAATCGGGGCTGGCCGAGATGCTGCGCGACGCCGAGGCAACTGTCCCCGGGTTCGACTCACTGCAGATCACCACCTGCTTGCGGCGCGGGGAGATCGAGATGGTGACCCGTTACGAGCCGGACGCCGCCGACAGCTACGCGAAGTTGATGCAGCTGCTGCGCGACCGGCACGGACAACAGCTGTTTTCCGAAGACGGGTCCACCGTGGACGAACTGGTCGCGCGATTGCTCGCCGGCCGCTGGATCGCGACGGCGGAATCCTGCACCGCGGGCCTACTCGCCGCCCGCCTGACCGACCGGCCCGGGTCGTCGGACTATGTGGCCGGCGGTGTAGTGGCCTACTCGAACGCGGCGAAAGCGGAGCTGCTCGGCGTCGACCCCGCGCTGATCGAGGCACACGGCGCGGTGTCCGAGCCGGTGGCCGAGGCGATGGCGGCAGGCGCGCTGCAGCGCTTCGGCGCCGACACTGCCGTCGCCATCACCGGAATCGCCGGCCCGGGCGGGGGGACGGAACAAAAGCCGGTGGGAACGGTCTGCTTCACCGTGCAGCTCGCCGACGGCCGCTCGGATACCCGCACCTTGCGGCTGCCCGGCAACCGCTCGGACATCCGGGAGCGCTCGACCACGGTGGCCATGCACCTGCTGCGGCGCATCCTGAGCGACCGGCCGAGTTAGGTCACGTCATTTCGCTTGGCAGGAAAGCGCTTTCGTCGGTGCCGAAGCGAATACCCGTGGCGTCTTTACCTATGAAGGTCAAGAAGGCAACGGCGATCAGCACCGGCACGATCGTCGCCGCCAGCGCGAACGGATAGCCGTGCAGCTCGGCCAGGTGCTCCTGAATTGGCAAGTTGAACGCCGCCAACAGGTTTCCGAGCTGATAGGTCACCCCGGGATAGAGGCCGCGGATGGCGTCCGGCGATATCTCCGTCAGATGGGCCGGGATCACGCCCCACGCGCCCTGCACGCAGACCTGCATCAGGAACGAGCCGAGGCATAGCATCGCAGCGCTGTGCGAGTACGCGAACAGCGGCACAATCGGCAGGCCCAGCAACGCGCAGAAGATGATGGTGTGGCGGCGGCCGAACCGCTGCGACAGCGTGCCGAAGATCAGTCCGCCGATGATGGCGCCGATGTTGTAGACGATCACGATCCACTTGACGGTCGCGCTGGGCAGGCCGGCTCCCTGGTTGGTCGTCGATGTCAGGAAGGTGGGGTAGACGTCCTGGGTGCCGTGGCTCATCCAGTTGAATGCGGTCATCAACAAGATCAGGTAGATGAAACGGCGGACGATTGCGGGGTCGCGCAGCACGTCGCGAATCCTGGTGCTGGTCAGCGTCATTCGGTCTTGCGCGGCCTCCCAGACCTCGGATTCCTTCACGCGGTAACGGATGATCAGGCTGACTAACGCCGGGATGATGCTCAGCCCGAACAGCCAGCGCCATGACAGGCCCAGCCAGTTCATCACCACCAGCGACGCCACGCTGGCCAGCAGATAGCCGAAGGCATAACCCTCCTGCAGCAGCCCCGAGAAAAAGCCGCGCCGCTCGACGGGCACCTTTTCCATGGCGAGCGCGGCGCCCAGCCCCCAACTCGCCGCCCATGCCGATGCCGTACAGCAGCCGCAGGATCACCAGCACGGTGAAATTCGGCGCGAATGCGCACAGGAATCCGACGACCGAGTAGAAGATCACGTCGACCATCAGTGGAAGCCGCCGCCCGACACGGTCGGCCCACAGCCCGAAGATCAACGCGCCGACGGGGCGCATGAACAGGGTGGCGGTGGTGACGAACGCGACTTCGGCCTTGCTGTGATGGAAGGTCTGCGCGATGTCGGCGTACACCAGGACGACGATGAAGTAATCGAAAGCGTCCATGGTCCAGCCCAACAACGCGGCAACGAACGAGTTTCGCTGGTCGGCGGTCAACCGTTGCGTGGTCACGTCAGCATCGTGGCTTACCGGACGCGCTCGCGAGCGTTTCAACATCCAATCCCCGAGAGTAAGTTGCCGATTATGCGAATCATCGACGCCGATGGACATGTCGCCGAGAACTCCTCGCTGGCGATCGAGGCGATCAAACGCTGGCCCGAGCATGTCAAACCCAGCACCGACGGGCGGCTGCGGTTAACGTTCGAAGGCCGCAATTACCCGGAAGACCAGGGCCCCGGCGCGGGTTGTCCGCCTGAGCACGGGATCAGCAAAGCGCCCGACATCAATTGCCGCTCACCCGAAGGCGTGCTGGGCGACGCCGACCGCGACCACATCGACACGATGGTGCTGTATCCGAGCCTGGGCCTGTGCGCGCCCAGTCTGGAGGATCCCGAGTTCGCCGCCGGATTCTCGCGGCTCTACAACCAGTGGATTGCGGATTACTGCGCGTCGTCGGGCGGCCGGTTGCGCGGCGTTGCGGTGACCCCGATCGAACACGGCCGGGCGGCCATCGACATCATGACCGAGGCCAAGGACCTCGGGCTGGTGGCGACTCTGGTCCCGCCGGCACTCAAGACCCGCAACCTCGACCACCCCGATCTGGATCCGTTCTATGCCGCTGCTGTCGAACTTCAGATGCCGCTGGGCATTCACGGCGCTCCGGGCATTCACCTGCCGAAGATCGGTGTGGACCGCTTCACCAACTACATCCAGGTGCACTGCATCAGCTTTCCGTTCGACCAGATGACCGCGATGACGGCGCTGGTTTCGGGCGGCGTTTTCGAGCGCCACCCGAGGTTGCGGGTCGCCTTCCTCGAGGCGGGCGCAGGCTGGGTCCCGTTCTTCATCGACCGACTGCACGAGCACTACGAGAAGCGGGGCTACTGGGTGGAGCGCGGTTGGCGTCGCGATCCGCACGAATATCTCGCTGCCGGCAACATATTCGTGACCTGCGAGCCGGAGGAACCGATCCTGCCCGGGGTGATCGACGTCCTGGGCGCCGACTTCATCATGTTCGCCAGCGATTACCCTCATTGGGACGGCGAATGGCCGGAGAGCACCAAGCATCTGCGCACCCGCCCGGATATCAGCGAGGAGGCCCGCGAAAAGATCGGCGGGCTCAATGCGCAGCACTTCTACAACTTGAACTGAACAATGCTGCCGTCGCGGACGGCCGATGGCAGGATCTCCGGCATGGGCCCTTTCCTGCTTCGCGCCGCATTGACCGGACTCGCACTGTGGATCGTCACGCTCGTCGTGCCGGGGATCAGATTCGTAGGTGGTGAGACGAAGCTGCAGCGCGTCGGCATCATCTTCGTCGTCGCGGTGATCTTCGGCTTGGTCAACGCGTTCATCAAGCCGATCGTGCAGTTCTTGTCGATCCCGCTGTACATCGTGACGCTTGGCCTGTTCCATGTCGTGGTAAACGCGTTGATGTTGTGGATCACCGCGTGGATCACCAAACACACCACGCACTGGGGGCTGCAGATCGACCATTTCTGGTGGACGGCAATCTGGGCGGCGATCGTGTTGTCCATTGTGAGCTGGCTGCTGTCGCTGGTGGTCAGTGACGTGAGCCGCCGCACGCGCGCCTGATCCTCAGCGGGCCTGCCAGCGCGGCGGTCGCTTCTCGGCGAACGCGCGCGGCCCTTCTTTGGCGTCCTCGGTCGCGAAAACCCGGTCGCTGTGCCCGGTTTCGTTGTCATATGCCGACTCAAGATCAAGCGCCAAGCCTTCGACGGCCGACTGCTTGGTCGCGAAGACCGCGAGCGGTGCATTGGCGGCAATGCGCTCGGCGTAGTCGTAGGCGGTATCCATCAGCTGATCTGCGGGCACCACCCGGTTGATCAGTCCCATCGCCAATGCCCGCCCCGCGTCGACCATGTCCGCCGTCAACAGCAGTTCCATCGCGAAGGCGTAAGGCATCTGCCGCGGCAGCCGCACCGTGCTCCCGCCGCCGGCGAACAGGCCCCGCTTGGGCTCCATCACCGCGAAGCGTGCCTCGGGCACGGCCACCCGGATGTCGGTGGAGCTCAACATCTCGAAGCCGCCGGCGACGCAGGTGCCGTTGACCGCGGCAACGATCGGCTTGTAGACCGGAAAGCGATGCAAGACAGCATGAATCGCGTCGACCTTGTCCCACCCTTCGGGCTGCGGTAGGTCACCGGTCAGCTCCGGGATGAACTTCTTGAGGTCGGCACCCGTGCAGAAGTCCTGCCCAACGCCGGTGATCACCGCCACCCAGGCGCGGGTGTCGTCGCGAAACGCCGCCCATGCGCGGGCCAAGTCGCGGAAATGTTCCATGTCCAGCGAATTGCGCGTCTCGGAGCGGTTGATCGTGATGGTGGCGATGTGGCCGTCCAACGTGTAGTCGATGCTCACGGCGCCTTCTGCCCGCTGACCAGGCGCACCACGTCGCGTGCGCAACCCCACGACAAGGTCACGCCATTGCTGCTGTGGCCGTAGTTGTGGATGCACCGCGCCGACCCGAGCGACTCAGCCTCCACACGCACCGACGGACGGTCGGGACGCAGCCCGGTGATCACCTCGATCACCTCGGCCTCGCCGAGTCGCGGCTCGATCCGCCGGCAGCGTTGCACGATACGGTCCGTCACGTCGGGTTCGGCGGTGGTGTCCCAGCGGTCGGCGACGCTGATGCCGCCGCACACCACGCGCTGCGGGTGCGGGAAGTAGCATGTCCACTCCGGGCCGCGGTTGATCTCCAAAAAGAGTTGGCGCAGGCCCGGATTCGTCAGCACCACGTGCTGGCCGAAGAGTGGCCGAACGGTGTCGTCGCCGGTCAGCGCTCCGGCGCCGAGACCGGCGCAGTTGATGACTATCGGCGCGACCTCGGCGGCCTCGGCTAGCGACCGCACCGGATGCTGCTCGATTTCGCAGCCGGTCGCCGCCAGCCGCCGGGTCAGGTAGTCGAGATAGTGCGGCATGTCGATCATCGGCACCGTCGCGCGAAACCCCATACCGAAGCCCTCCGGGACATCGGCCGGATCTGCCGGACGCAGGTCCGGTATCAGGGCTGCCGCGGACGACATCGCCTCCGTCGCGGTCAATTCGCCGACGGCCAGCGCCGGCGCCATCCGGACGCCGGATCCGGCATCGTCGGCCAGTTCACGGAACACCCGCAGCGAGTGTTCGGTCCAACCCAGCGTTTCGGCGGCACGTTCGGCGGGCCGCGGCGGCGTCCAGACCGCACCGGCCACCGCCGAGGTCGTCTGCTGTGGCATCGCGGCCGTCCACACCCGCACCGGCCACCCGGCTTCAGCCAGGCAGATGGCTGACGTCAAGCCACTGACACCGGCCCCGATCACGACAATGTGTTGCGTACTGGCCACGGCGCCACGGTAGCGAAAACAGGCCGGGCCCGGGTTGTCGCTGCCGCCGTCCGGTCGTCAGACCGATCAGTTGTGTGGGGCCGGCGCTGCATTCTGGCCGCCGAGCAAACCGTTGAGGATGCCGAGCGTGCCCTGCACGTTGCCCGGCGGTGTGTTAGCCGGTGGACTGGCGTCCGGCGTCAGCTGCCAGGGCTGGCAACCGGATGTCTTGAACGACTTGTCTGTCGGATCAATCTGCACTACCTGGGGCTTCTTGGTCATGGCGTTGTCGATCACCCCGCCGTCCGCATTGCTCCGCTTCCAATAGCAGGTGCCATTGCCGGCAGGCCCCGCCGAGCTGTAGATGCCCGGCGCGATGTCACTGCCGACCGCGTAAACACCGTCTTTGTCGATCGTCGTCTTGCCCCCTGGCGCCGGCGAGGCGGCCGGTGAAGCGCCCGGCGACGACGTCGGTGCGGCGCCCGGTGAGGGTGCGGGCGATGCCGCTGGTGTCGGTGAGGCCGCCAATGTCGGTGCCGGTGACGGCGACGGCTCCGGATCGGCGCCGGCAACGGCCGCCGACGCAGCCGACCCGGTGAAAATCACGCCCGCGACGGCCAACCGTGTGGCAAGTGAAACTCCGGCCTTAGATCCCATAGAAGAGCAGGGTACCGGGCTGAGCAGGCGAATTCACATCTGTCTGGTCTCAGCCCCGCCGCGGCGCGCTATCCCACCCGCTACGTCAGCCGCCGCACTCGGCCTGCGTAGCCCAGCGCGTGCTCGTACGTCTTGAGGTTGTCCCGAGAAATCTTGGCGTGCACCGGGCGTTCGAGGAAGAAGCGCAACACCGGGTTGTAGGCGTGATAGGTCTCGTGGAAGGTCAGCACGGTGGTGCCGTCCGGCTGCTCCTCGAGCTCGTGATAGCCCTCGGCGCGAGACCACAGCGGTGCGCCGACCGCTACGTATCGCGACAGCTTGTTGATCTGGGCTTCGGTCACCGTCTCCCAGGAGCGCGCCTTGCCGCCGGACAGCAGATACTTGGGCACTTCGAAGATGCAGGTGCGGACCAGACCCTCACCGGCCTCGTTACCTTCGTTGAGGATTTCCATGCTGCCGGTGGGCCAGGTGAGGATCCGCGGGTGCGGCGCGTTCGGCGGCGCCGGCGGATGCAGTACCCGCCACACTTTCCTCGGGGGTGCCTCGACGTGGAATCGCACGGTGTAGGACTGCATCAGCTTTCTCCATCAGCGTGTTCCCAGGTGTCCCAATAAGTGATGGTCTCCGCGGGCGGCCGCGCGGCCGGCCGGAAGTCGGTGCCAATCGTGTAAGCCACCGGGAATAGCGCGGCCTGCGTGACCGTGTCTGGGATCCCCAGCAGCTCAGCCACTTCCCGTTCCTTAGCCAAATGCATTGTGGTCCATACCGATCCGAGTCCCCTGGAGCGCAGGGCGAGCAAGAAGCTCCAGCCGGCCGGGATGATCGAGGCCCACTCAGACGCGGCGAGCAACAGGTTGGAGTTCTCGATCCGGTTGTTCAGGCATGGGATGACGTGCACGGGGACTTGGCCCAGCGTGTCGGTCAACGCCAGCGCGCTGGCGTACACCCGCCGGGTTTGCGGGTCGGACGTGTCCTTGGCGGCGTATGCCAGGTAGTCAGCGCCGACGCTGCGGTAGATGTCGGCGATGGCGGCGCGCTTGTCGGCGTCGGTGATCACCAGCCAACGCCAGTCTTGTGCGTTGCTCGCGGTGGGGGCCTGCATCGCGAGCCGGATGCACTCGAGGATCACCTCGCGACCGACCGGCCGGTTGAGATCCAGGCGCTTGCGCACCGACCGGGTGGTGGTTAGCAATTCGTCGACCGTGGCAAGGTCCATTCCGTGTTCCTCACTAGAGATCGATCCCGCACGACTGGTCGACGCCCAGCACGGTCAATGAGCGCCCCAGGCCCAGAAATACCGCGACACACAGCGTCAGATCCAGGATCTCCGGGTCGAAGAACGATGCCCGCAGCCGCTCGAAAAAAGCGTCGTCGATGGACGCATGGTCGCTGGCGAAACGCTCGGCGTATTCGATGGCAAGCCGCTGGCGTGGCGTATAGCCCGGGTAGCTGGCGTACGCCGCGACATTGTCGTACAGCTCCGGCTCGACGCCCGCGTCCAGCACCGAGGGGGCCCGGAAATCAGCGCATGCGACACGGTCGTTGAGCTGGGCGATGCGCATCCTGGCCAACTCGCGCTCGTCTGCAGGCAGAATGCTCTGCTGGTATGCGCCGCGGATCAGCCGCTCCACCATGTCCCCGAGTTGCGGCCGTAGCGTCCAGATCATGGCGGCTTCGCCGCCCGGGCCATCCGGCAAGTTGAGACGGGCCATCGGCGAACTCCTGCCCGGTGAAGACAGTTACCGAGTCGAGCAAACCAGATTCTCAACTGCGCTGTCCAGGTCATCGGTCACGCGCCATTGTGCATGTGTCGACCCGGCATGGACACGGGCAACGGTCAGGGTTACCGTCCGTGGGACGACGGCGTTCATGGCAGAGCGCCGCGAGTGGGAGGTCTCGGCGTGCTGTTCATGCACGAGGTGCACAAGGTGCGCGGCCGCTTCGAAGAAGACTTCGAAGTCGCCTTCCGGGAGGGCTGGATGCCCATGCTCGCCGACGGCGACGACGCCCGGCTGCTGTGGTACACCAACCAGGCGCACGGCAGCGGCCCCGCCTACACCGTCATCACCGTGACGGCCGTTCGCGACGGAGCGGCGTGGGAGCGCCTCACCAAGCGGGTACAGAAGGGCGATTTGCAGGACTGGATGCGCAGGGTCGACGAATTCCGCCACGACGTCGACGCGAAACTGCTGGTTCCCCTTCCGTGGTCGCCATTGCTGGAGGTGCCGTTCGAGGAGGTGCCGGTCGACGGGCGCGAGCATGAGATGAGCCTCTACATGGAAGACACCATGTGGCCGTACGAGGACAAGTTCGAGGAATACATCGTCCGCTGCGGTGGGGTGTACGCCCGGAGCCTCGAGCATCCTTCGTCCATGCTGTCCATGCATGCCGCCTTCCAACCTGCGCTCGGCAGCCACGTGCGCCGCGAGGTGATCCTCATGCAGCGCATCAGCCGGCCCGAGGCACTGCTCGATCTGCTGCGGACCCATATTCCTGCCGAGTACCGCGCGCCCGGCACGTGGATGTACGACGCCTTAGACCTGCGCGACCAGTGGACCACTCGATTGCTGCGGACCTCTGAATGGTCCCCCCTGTACTGAACGCCGGATGAATATCGCGACGATCCTCGACGCCGCGGCGGCGGGCGATCCCACTCGGGCCGCGCTCGTCATCGACGGGCGCTCCATCAGTTACGGCGAGCTGGCAATGACGGTGCGCCAATGCGCCGCCGCCCTGGCCAACCATGGAGTGGAGCCCGGCCAGCGGGTAGCGGTGGTCGACGGCGGAAGTCTGCTGTCGATCGCGACCTTGCAGGCAGCGGCCCGCATCGGTGCCGCGGCTGCGCTGATGAACCCCGCCTTGACGCCGGCGGAAATCCAGAAACTCCGGACAAGCGCCCGCTGTGCCGAGGTAGCTGTCGCAGGGGAGCCGCACGTCGACCGGCTCCGCGAAGCAGGCGCGCCCACGGTACTGACGGTGCCCGATCTCATCGGGGGCGACGACCGAGAGTCGCCGTTACCCTCCGACGACGCCGTCGACCGGGAAGCCCTGGTGTTGTTCACCAGCGGCACAACCGGATTGCCCAAAGCCGTCGCCATCAGCGACCGGCAATTGGCCAGGCGGATCACCGAGATGGCGACACCGTTTCGGGCGGACGCCAAACCCACGGTCGGGATGATGTGTGTGCCCTTTTTCCATGTCGGAGGCGCGCTGGGGATGCTCGGCAGCGTGTACTCGGGCAACACTTCGGTGATACAGCAGCGGTTTGACGCCGGCGGGTGGCTACGCCTCGTATCGGAGCATCGGGTCGCCATGACGTTCCTGGTGCCCACGATGCTGCAGCGCATCCTTGACCATCCCGACTTCATCCGCACCGATTTGACGTCGTTGGTCGCGATCGCCTACGGGGCCGCCGCCGCCCCAGTGAGTTTGGTGCGCAGGGCGATGGCCGCGCTTCCGCATGTGGCCTTTGCCAACGTGTTCGGCCAAACTGAGACCCTCGGCGCCTACACCACGCTGCTGCCCGCCGATCACCGCGATCCCGCCCGCGCGGGATCGGTTGGCCGACCACTACCGGGAGTCGATGTGCGCGTGGTGGATCCGGAAACCGGCAACGACGTCGAAGCCGGAACGGTCGGCGAGTTGTGGGTCAACACCACCCAGAACGTCACCGAAGGCTGGCTGCGCACCGGTGATCTGGCCCGTCAAGACTCCGAGGGCTACATCTTCCCGAGCGGACGCCTGGGTGACACCATCAACCGCGGGGGTGAGAAGTTTGGACCGATCGAAGTCGAGGAGGCGTTGCGTTCCCATCCGGCAGTGCGGGACGTCGCGGTCGCGGGGGTTCCCGACGAAGATCTAGGCCAGCGGGTGGGGGCGGTGGTAATGGCTTGTGCGCCAGTGACACTCGAGGAGTTGCAGTCGCACTGCCGCCGGCTGATCGCCTACTTCAAACTGCCCGAGCGGCTGGCGATCGTGGACAGCATTCCCTACAGCTCGACCGGCAAGGTCAACCGTCGTCAGCTCGCCGCGCTAATCGTGAGTGCGACCTGAAATCGCGGAGCCCCAATGCTTTTTCTTCATGAGACCCACAAGGTGGTCGGCGCACGCGAGGACGAGTTCGAGGCCGCTTACCGCGAGGGCTGGATGCCCACGCTGGCGAAGGACGACACCGCTCGGTTGCTTTGGTACACCAACCACGCTCATGGCTCCGGGGTGTCTTACAACGTCGTCACCATCACCGGTATCGTCGACGGCGCCGCCTGGGAGAGGCTCGCTCGCCGCACGCTGGACGGGGATCTCAGCGGGTGGATGCGTGGACTGGACCGCCTGCGTCACGACGTCATCGGCAAGATCCTGGTGCCGGTCTACTGGTCGCCGCTGCAGACGGTGGACCTGACGACGGTGCCCACCGATGGCGCAACCCATCCGTTGAGGCTGTTCATGGAAGACACCGGCTGGCCCTACGCCCCGCTCGATGACTACATCCGTTCCTGGGACGAGATCTACTACCGGGTGCTGTCCAAAGCCCCGCCCGGTATGCGGATCCTCGACATCCAGGCGTGCTTTCAGGTCGCGCACGGAAGCTATCGGCGACGAGAAGCCATGCTGTGGCAGAAGATTGAAGAGACCGACAACTACGCGGCGCTGGTGCGCCTGTTGACCAACGAACCTCCGCGGGAACACCGTCAGCCCGGCAGCTACATGTTCGAGGCGCTCAAGCACCGCGACCAGTGGCAAAGCCGGCTGCTGCGGACGTCGGCCTGGTCACCCCTGTACTAAGCGGCCGCCCCGCGCAATGTTTACCGCCGCAAACTGACCGATTCCAGGAAGGGCTCGGCCACGGCGAGAAAGCCGTCTGGATCGGACGAGAAAACGACGTGCCCGGTGTCGAGGACTTCGAACCGGGAACCCGGGATGGCGTCATGGGTCGCGCGTCCGGCCCGCAGCGGTATCGCGATGTCTTTCTTGCCCCACACGATGAGCGTCGGTGCGGTCAGCTCAGGGGCCCGGCTGCGCAGATCGTGCTCGGAGGTGGCGAAGCTTCGCCAGAGCCCAGTCATCACCCGGATGCCCTCGGCCGTTTTCGCCGCCGAGATCGCGCGCTCGACGATCTGCCGGTCACTGTCGGTCTTGGCCTTCAGGTAGCCGCGAATGAAGCGGGGAGCGGCGCGCCGGATCCATGACGGAGTCCCCACCAGCCGGCAGTAGGCGCGCGTCAGCGGGTTTAGCGGTATGAAGCCGCCGGTGTTGACCAGGACCAGTCCGGCGACCAAGTCGGGACGGTTGATCGCCAGCCGCGCAGCGGCGAACCCGCCGACCGAATTTCCGATGATCGCGGCGCTGGTCAAGCCCAAGCCGTCGACGATGTCTTCGAGCACGTCGGCGAAAAGTGGTGCGCTGGGTGTAGTGGCGGAGTCAATGAGATCCGAATCCCCGTGGCCGGGCCAGTCCACCGCGATGGTGCGGTAACGCCGAGCCAGCGTCTCGACGATCGGGTCGAAGTCATGTCGGTCATGCAGCGTCGCGTGCAGCAGCAAAAGCGTTGGGCCACTGCCTAGTTCGTGGTAAGCGACCCGGCCCGCCCTGGTTTGGATGGTCGGCATAGGGGTTCCTTCCGATCATTGACCGACTGGTCGGTCATCCCGTACGCTACCTCTATGGCAGCGTGGTGACAAGGAGGAAATCAACATGGGACAAGCGCCGCCCCCCGCAGCACCATTTGCCGAAAAAATGGCCTACTACCGAACCCAGCACACCTCAAAGGGGGTACGGGCGGCTCACCTCGTCGGCACACCGGTCATCGCCGCCGGCCTGCCGCTACTGTTTGCCAAACCCAAGGTTGGTGCGCCGATGTTCGTCGGCGGATGGATGGTGCAGATTCTTGGCCATTGGCTCTTCGAGAACAATTTCCCGTCGACACGTAAAGGTTGGATCACCTATCAGCTCACCGGCGTGATCCACGTCTGCGAGCAGTACGGCGAAATGCTGGCACGACGCACTCAACGCAAAGCGGGGTTGCGGTGAGGCCGCCAGAGCCCGGTCGCAACGCATTGCTCGACGCCGGACAGCGCCTGTTGGGAACTTCCGATTTGGCCAGGATCTCGGTCAACGCGATCGTCGCCGAGGCTGGGATGGCGAAGGGCAGCTTCTACCAGCACTGGCCCAGCCGCGCCGACTACGTGCGCGCCCTGCACGGCCGATTTCATGACCGGCTGCAGGACTCGATCGCGGCGGCCACAGCTGACCTGCCGCCCGGGGCCGACCGGCTGGCGGCCGGGATGAATGCCTACCTGGACGGGTGTCTCGCCGAGCCGGCCACCAAAGCATTGCTCGTCCAGTCCCGCACCGAGGCCGGGTTAAGTGATTTGGTCGCCGCCCGCAATGAGAGCGCGGCCGCACTGGTGGTATCCGATCTGGTCGCGCTCGGGTGGGCGGCGCCGGAGCCGATTGCCACGCTGCTGGTCGCGGCGGTCGCGGAGATCGCCCTGATCGAGCTTGCCGCCGGCGCGCGCGACGAACAGCTGCGCCGCGGCTTGATTCGGCTCGCTACCCGGACACCTACGGGTTAGGCCAGCGGCGCCAGGCCCGAGCGCAGCAGGTCCAGGCTGACCGCCACGCGTTCACCGAGATCGTCGGCGCACCCGTTGCGGCCCCAATTCTCCACGGCCACAACCAGAGCCGCGGCCAGGGCGGAGCCGGCCACCTCCGCGCGCAGATCGATGTTGGGCGTATCGGGGTTGCGGTTTCTTACGAAGTCGGTCAGCACCCGGGCAAACGAGGATTGCACCACCCGAAGATGGCTCTCGATGCGGTCCGCGCTGATCAGCTCGGCGCGGGTCGTCGCGGCCTGACGTACCACTTCGGGGTCGTGCGGGAAGGTGGCGACGCTCGCCAGCACCGCTTCGAATAGCGACTCCGTCGGTGGACGCCGCGCAAGCGCATCGGCCAGCCAGTCCAGGTGGGTCTCGTAATCCTGGAACAGCACCGCCTCCTTGGTCGAGAAATGGCGGAAGAAGGTGCGCTCGGTGACGCCGGCTTCAGCGGCCAGCTCGGTCACCGTCACGTTCGCAAATCCCTTGCGCGCGAAGCTCTTCAACGCCGCTTGGCGAAGCGCCTCGTGCGTCGATCGCCGGCGCAGCTGATGACGGTTGGTCGGCGCGTCCATATCGGCCCGATCGTATCCCAACCCTCCCAAACTAGTCAGGACTGACATCTTTCGATTGTGTCAGTACTGACATATTCTTGTCACGCGCCAACCGAGGAGGATAAGCGATGACTGACTACGACGCGATCGTCGTCGGGGCCGGGCACAACGGGCTCACAGCCGCGGTGATCCTGCAGCGGGCGGGCCTGCGCACCGTGTGCCTGGAGGCCAACACCTACGCCGGCGGCATGGCCGCAACCGTCGAATTGATCGACGGCTTCCGTTATGAGATCGCGGGCTCGGTGCAGTTCCCGATGGCAAGCCAGCTCAGCAAGGATCTCGGGCTCGACGCACTGCCCGCGGTGGAGCCCGAGGTGATGTCAACCAACATCGGTGAAAACGGCGAAGAGCCGATGATCTTCTATCGCGACCCCATGCAGCTGATGACCCACCTGGGCGAGAAACACGGATTCGACGCCGTCACCGGCATGGCCGAATTGATCGGCTGGAGCCAGGCACCCGCACGGGCGCTCGGTCGATTCGACGTGCGCCAGCCACCCAAGACCCTCGATCAAATGTATGCATGCGCGACCAACGACGCCGAACGCCGAGCGATTCACGAAATGCTTTTCGGCTCAGCCATGGACGTGATCGACCGCTTTTTGCCCGACAAAGAGAGGCACGCGGTCATGCGCGGCATGCTGGCGTTCCTGGCCGTCAACTCCACCTACCGCGGACCGTACACACCGGGCAGCGCCACGTGTCTGGCCTTCGCCCTCGCGGTACCCGACGACAGCACCGCGATGATGACGAAACTCAAGGGCGGCGTGGGCGCACTCACCGAGCACCTGCGCGAGCTTTTCATCTCGCAAGGCGGCGAGATCTGTTTCCGAACCAAAGCCGAACAGATTCTCGTCGACCGCAGGAAGGTGACCGGCGTGCGACTGCGGGATGGATCGACGATCTCGGCGCCGATCGTGGTTTCCAACCTGTCGCCCGATGTCACCCTCGCCAAGCTCATTGCCCCCGAACACATTCCCGCGGAACTTGTCTCGCGTGTCTCCGGCCGCGACCACCGCGCCTAGTTCGTGCAGATCCATTTTCGCCTTGGACGGGCTGCCCGAATTCGCCCCGCCGTATGAGTTCCTCAATGAGCAGGGGATGCAACAGTCAGTCGGTATCTTCGGGTCGCCGGAAGAGCAACAGCTGCAATGGGAGATCTGCCGGCGGGGCATCGTTCCGGACAACCCGTCGATGGGGATGCAGATCCCGTCGGTGCACGACCCCAGCATGGCACCGCCCGGCAAGCACGCCGCCAGTACATTCGCCTACGCGTTCCCGGTCGAAGTGAACCGCGACCAGCATGGACATCTCAAAAACGAGATGGCGAAACGGGTTATCGACAAGATCACCCGGTTCGCCCCGAATTTCAAAGACATCGTGATCCGCCATATCACGTTCGCGCCCTACCACATGAACACCATGTTCGGCGCGCCTGCCGGCGACTTCTGCCACGGGTTGCTGCACCCGGACCTGATGGGCCCGAACCGGCCCGGCCCGAAAGGCTTCCTGGACGTGCCCATTCCGATCGACGGCCTCTATCTCGGGGGTGCGGGATGTCATGGGGGACCGGGTATTACGTTCACTCCCGGGTACAACGCCGGCTATCAGGTGCTTGAGGACATGACCTGAGGGCTTCCTTGCTCAGGGCGCACAGGCGGGGTCCAAGGGTAGGGCCGGGCCGGCCGTTTGCAGGGACAGCAGATACAGGTAGGTGGCCAGCGAATGTTCACAGAACAGGCTGTATTTGACCAGGACCCTCGGCGGCAGCGGGAATAACCGAACCGGGTTGAGCTCGTAGGGATTGAGCACGTGCTCGTAGTCGGCGGGAGGCGGCAAGGCGGGGACGATGTCCAACCGATTTGCGACCCGATACGAGTTCTTGACCACCTGGTCAAAGGTGCTTGCAAACAGTGAATCGCCGGTGCGTGGACTGCCATATGTGTAAACGGCGGGGTTGCTGAACGCCGTGTTGGCCGCCACGTCGAGCGCGAGCAACGTCGCAAGGGCGCCGCCCAGGCTGTGTCCGCAGATCGTCACCGTGCCCACGGGCCGCGGGAAAGGCAGCTTCGCCAGTGCGTTAACCACCCTCGGCGAGTCCGGCTGGGCATCGGTCCGCAACGATCCATACATGTCGGTGAAGCCGTCTTCCGTGCGGCCGGCGCCGGCCAGAAACGGGCATGGCACCTGCAGGAACTCGGCGTCGTGAATCCACTCCAGCATTCCTTCGGTACCGCGGATCGCGATCGCCACGTCCCCGCTTTTGTCCGCTTGGCAGATCAACCCGATAGAAACCTCGTCGTTGGCCCGGCCCGGGTTCATGTCGGTCGCCAAATCGTTGGCGTAGATCGTCGTGACGATGACGTAGTCGATGCCCCCGGCACTCAACGCCTGCCCGGCAGCGTTCGTCAAATCGCTCGGCGGCGTCGCGTAGGTCGCGTTAACCAGTTGCGCGAATTGTATTGCCTTGCTGACCTCTAAGGCCGGCAACGTCAGGCCCCGAATGTGCCGGTGAACTGCGCCTGCGCAGTGGCGGCGCCGGCGATCGTCTGTGCCGCCGGTACGCCGCCAAGGCCGCCGGGCAGTTGATAGTCGTTCGGTAACTGGTAGAGCGTGAACCGGTAGCGATGTGTCCCAGTTCCCGCCGGTGGACACGGGCCCTTGTACCCGGGCTGGCCGGCCGTGTTCGGCAACGTGGTGGCGCCGGGCGGCGTCTGACCGTCACCTGTGCTGCCCGAGCCGGGGGCGATCCCGGTAACGACCCAGTGCACGTAGAGGCCTGCGGGGGCGTCTGGGTCGTCGACGACCAGCGCCGCTCCTGATGGTGCGGACCATTGCAAGGGCGGCGCAACATCGGCGCCTTTGCACGTGTACTGCACCGGGATCGGTGCACCGTCGGCGAATGCGGGGCTGCTGATCGCCAACGGACCGCCGGCAGGTGCTTCTGCCATGGTGCGGGCAACCGTCGTCACTCTCGGCGCGGATGGCGCCATCATGCGACTGCCGCCTTGGCCTCCACAGCCAAGCTGCGCCGCTGCCAGTGCCAGAGCCGCGCCGGCCAATGCCGTGCGCGCAAATGTGTGCGTCCTTGTCGGTTTCATGAGGAAAGTGTCGCCCAACGTGGTCGGTGAATAAAGGCGTCTGGGGCATCCCGCGCCGGCCTTTGGTCAGCGGCTGAGGTCCTGCAGCCGCACGCACTGTTGGGTACCGTCCAGCCGCAGCAGAAACCGCGAGGGCGGTGGAAACCGGTGGACGACGGCGCTGGTGGGGATGAGGAGCGGGTTGCCTACCGGGATGGTGCGTCCCTGCCAGTACAGTCGGCCGGGAGCCTCTTTGAGGTTGACATACCAGCCGGTTCGGGTTCCGTAGGTAAGCGGGACGATGAAGCCTCCGGGCTCCTCGACGACTCGGATGGGAGTGGAATAACGCTTGCCAGTGCGCCGGCCGGTGCAGTCGATGACCCCGAAGATGCTGCGGCGCCGGCCGGCGCGGCCCACGCGGGTCACCATCTTGTTGGCGAACCGGCTATTGCGTCGCCGCTTGGCATCGATCACCGCTTGGTCACCGCGACGCATCCCGGCCGCGATGCGAATCCGCCGCGCGACCGCCGCGACGAACGCAGCCGTCAGCGCAGCCCCTACGACATGGCGCATGTTCAGCTAGGCTAACTGGTTATTCGCCGCGCTTTTTGACTTCCAGCACCCGCTCGCGGAGTCCCTCGGTGGCCGTGTCCATCAGACTCTTGGTGCCCTTCTTGACCAGGAAGCCGGGAACCGGCATCAGCAGGTCAAGGGTGAGCTCGAAGCGGACCCGAGTGAGGTCGCCTTCGGGCTTAAGGGTGTAGCGGCCCTCTTGGGCCCGTTGCTGTTTCGCCCGGATCAGCGTCCAGCTCACGCCGTCGTCGTGAATGGTATAGGCCAGTTCCTGCTCATCGCTGACACCCACCAGCTTGACCACTTGCCGTGATTTGGTTGGGTGGCCCTGGTCGTCGCGCTCGAGGACTTCGACTTTTCGATGAACTGACGACCACTCGGGCAACGACTCGATGTCGAACAGGACATCCATGATCTCCTCAGGTGTCGCTTCGATGACGACCTCGCGGGACTCGGTGATAGCCATGGCAGACAACATAGCCGGTGCGGCGTTACTGAAACTACCTTTTCGCCAACCGGTCGTCTCACAGCACCAGCAGCACCTTGGCGAGGTGCTCCCGCGCCGCCAGAATCCGGTGGGCCTTCGGCGCTTCGGCAAATGGCACGGCAGCGTGGACGATCGGGGAGATGGTGCCGTCGTGCAGCGCCTGACTCAGTGGGGTGATCCAAGGTTCGAGCGTGCCGCGATCGTCCCAGAGCCGCGACATGTTCAGACCGATCAAGGCTTTGGAGCCCTCGAGTTGGGTGAGCAGATTGAACCCGCGCAGCATTGACAGGGCGTGCGCAGCCACCTTGCGCAGCGAGCGCCTCTCGCCCTGCTGGATTGCCGAAACACCATAGCCGACAAGCCTTCCGCCGGGGCGCAACAACTCGTAAGACCGCCGTAACGACGTCCCGCCGAGTGCGTCGAGCACCAAGTCATACCGGCCGAGGCCTTGGCACCAGCGGTCGCGGCGGTGGTCAATCGCGCGGTCCACCCCCAACAACTCGGCAAGCTTGCGGTGCTTTCCGGGTGATGCGCTGCCGTGCACCTCGGCCCCGGCGGCTTTGGCGAACTGGACGGCCGCAATACCCACACCACCGGCGGCGGCGTGCACTTTCCGACAATTGATCGGGCCGGCTTCCCGCGGTGCGACTACCTTGCTGGTTGTGCATTTCGGCTGGGAACGGCTGGCCGCCGGCGTGCATCGCTGCCGGCTGCCGTTCTGCGATGTCACGGTGGGGCTGGTGCGGGGCGGTAGCGGGGCGGTGCTCGTCGATACCGGTAGCACGCTCGCCGAGGCAGCCGCCATCCGCGCCGATGTCCGAGAGCTGGCCGGATGCTCGGTCAGCCATATCGTCTTGACGCATAAGCACTTCGACCATGTCTTGGGTTCCGCACTCTTTACCGAAGCGGAGATCTACTGCGCGCCAGAGGTGGTCGAATGCCTGGCCTCGGCGACGGACCAACTGCGCGCGGACGCATTGCACTACGGCGCCGACGCCGCGGAGATAGATCGCACGCTCGCGGCCCTGCGCCGACCGCAGCACGGGATCTACAACGCCTTGATCGATCTCGGCGACCGCACCGTTGCGGTGGCTTATCTGGGCCGTGGCCACACCACTTCAGACTTGGTCGTGACCGTGCCCGGGTTGGACGGCGACGATCCGGTCGTCGTGTTCACCGGCGACCTTGTCGAGGAGTCCGCCGATCCTGCGATCGACGCCGACTCTGACCTGCTGGCCTGGCCGGCCACCCTCGATCGGCTACTCGCCTTGGGTGGGGCCGGGGCCATCTATGTCCCGGGCCACGGAAAGGTCGTCGACGCGGAGTTCATCGGTCGCCAGCGCGACTGGCTCACCGGCCGCGCGGCCACCGATTCCGGCTAGGCGCTACGCGCGGTACAGGCGGCGACGAGGGCATCCGGATCCGTGACACTGACCCACAACGAGCGCAGCGACACCGATCGACCTACGGCTTTCGCGTCAACCGGTGGCTCGATGGTCAACGCCACCAGGCCCTTACCAGAACCGTTGACCAACCAGCGCCCGCCCGAGTAATGCACGCCCAGGGTGAGCACCCGGTCGTCCGCCTTCTCGGCACGGGTGATCGACGCCAACGGAATGTGAGCGTCAAATGCCCAGCCCATCTTCACGTGTAGCGTCCCCGCCTCTATCCGCAGCTCGCTGCGCTTGGGGCCCAGCCCTACAGGAATCGATAGGGGGAGATACCACCGCTCATAGCGCAATTCGGTGGGCACGGCAACGACCTTACCGCTGGTTTGCTGGGCCCGCTGCGTTTCTGGATTCCGGCCGGCGCCCGGCACGGGTGCGGGCGCGTGACGGCCCTCGAAAACCGTTGCGCAACAACCGAGTTGCGACCGAGCTCGCATCACCCGCCCGCAGTCGGCGCTAAGAAGACCAAGGCCTGTGTGTGCCGCGGAACTCCGACCGGCCAACACAGTTTTGGCTGGGGCCTTTCGACCCCTGATTGAACGGTCGCCTCCGGGGATAGACTCGGCTTTTCAGGGGAATCGTGCTGAAGAGGAGCGTAAACCCATGGCCATCATTGACACGGACACCGAAGTCCGGACATCGTTCGAAGACCAAGTCGCCGCCACGCAGCGATACTTCGACGACCCGCGCTTCGCCGGGATTACCCGCCTCTACACAGCTCGCCAAGTAGTCGAGCAACGCGGCACCATTCCCACCGACTACACCGTGGCGCGAGAAGCCGCGGCCGCCTTCTACGAACGGTTGCGGGAGTTGTTCGCCGCTAAGCAGAGCATCACCACGTTCGGACCATATTCGCCCGGTCAAGCAGTCGCCATGAAGCGGATGGGCATTGAGGGCATTTATCTCGGCGGTTGGGCCACCTCAGCCAAGGGCTCGACCACCGAAGACCCTGGGCCCGACCTCGCCAGCTACCCGCTGAGCCAGGTGCCTGACGACGCCGCGGTACTGGTGCGAGCGCTCCTCACAGCCGACCGCAACCAGCACTTCCAGCGTCTGCACATGACTGAGCAGCAGCGCGCCAGCACACCTGCGTACGACTACCGGCCATTCATCATCGCCGATGCCGACACCGGCCACGGCGGTGACCCGCACGTGCGCAACCTCGTCCGTCGCTTCGTCGAAGCCGGTGTGGCCGGCTACCACATCGAGGATCAGCGCCCCGGCACCAAGAAGTGCGGCCATCAGGGCGGCAAGGTGCTGGTGCCGTCGGACGAACAGATCAAGCGGCTCAACGCCGCCCGCTTCCAGCTCGACGTCATGGGGGTGCCAGGAATCATCGTCGCCCGCACCGACGCTGAGGCGGCCAACCTGATCGACAGCCGCGCCGACGAGCGTGATCAGCCGTTCCTTCTCGGCGCCACCAACCTCGCCATCCCTTCCTATAAGGCCTGCTTCTTGGCGCTCCTCCGACGCTTCTATGAACTGGGCGTCAAGGAACTCAACGGACATTTCCTCTACGCACTTGCCGACTCCGAGTACGCCTTCGCCAGCGCTTGGCTCGAGCGACAAGGCATTCAAAGTCTGGTCTCCGATGCCATCAATGCCTGGCATGAGGACGGCCACCACTCGATCGACGATCTCTTCGACCAAGTCGAGTCGCGATTTGTGGCCGCCTGGGAGGACGACGCCGGGCTGATGACCTACGGCGAGGCCGTCGCAGAGGTGCTCGCCTTCGGCGAGCGCGAGGACGAGCCCGTCGACATGAGCCCCGAGCAGTGGCGCCGGTTCGCTCAACGCGCGTCGTTTTACGCGGCGCGGGAAAAAGCCAAGGAGTTGGGCGTCAACCCACCATGGGACCCCGAGCTGGCCAAGACCCCGGAGGGCTACTACCAGATCCGCGGCGGGATTCCCTATGCGATCGCCAAGTCGCTGGCGGCGGCGCCCTTCGCGGACATCCTCTGGATGGAGACCAAGACCGCCGACCTCACCGACGCCCGGCAGTTCGCCGAGGCGATCCATGCCGAGTTCCCCGAGCAGATGCTGGCTTACAACCTCTCGCCGTCGTTCAACTGGGACACCACCGGCATGACTGACGAGGAGATGCGGCGCTTCCCCGAGGAGCTTGGCAAGATGGGCTTCGTCTTCAACTTCATCACCTATGGCGGGCACCAGATTGACGGTGTCGCGGCCGAGGAGTTCGCCACTGCGTTGCGCCAGGACGGCATGCTGGCGCTGGCCCGCTTGCAGCGCAAGATGCGACTCGTCGAATCTCCTTACCGCACACCGCAAACGCTGGTAGGCGGCCCGCGCAGCGACGCCGCGCTGGCCGCGTCGTCGGGCCGGACGGCGACCACCAAGGCGATGGGGAAGGGCTCGACTCAGCATCAGCATCTCGTGCAGACCGAGGTGCCCAAGAAGCTGCTCGAGGAGTGGCTGGCGTTGTGGAGCGAGCATTACCAGCTTGGCGAGAAGCTGCGCGTGCAGTTGCGGCCCCGACGCGCGGGCTCGGATGTACTGGTGCTCGGCATCTACGGCGACGGGGACGAGCAGCTGGCCAACGTCGTCTTTGATCCGATCAAGGATCGCCACGGCCGCAGCATCCTCACTGTGCGCGACCAGAACACCTTCGCGGAGAAGCTGCGCCAGAAGCGGCTCATGACGCTGATCCACCTCTGGCTGGTGTACCGCTTCAAGGCCGATGCGGTGTACTACGTCACGCCGACCGAGGACAACCTCTACCAGACCTCCAAGATGAAGTCCCACGGCATCTTCAGCGAGGTCAATCAAGAGGTGGGCGAGATCATCGTCGCCGAGGTGAACCATCCGCGGATCGAGGAGCTGCTGAAGCCCGACCGGGTAGCCCTGCGGAAGTTGATCACCAAAGAAGATTAGCGAGCGGCTCGTCGGCGGCCAGCTGTTCCGGGGTCGGCGGCCCTGGTCGCCACGGTGCCCAGATTACGGGCACCACGGCGGGATCGGGCAGAATCTCAGGCCGGGCGGAGCCGGCGGAGGCGCCGGTGGGTTATCTCCATCCCAAATCATCCGGGCAACATTGCCCTGCCCCGGCGAGACATACCAGTAGGTGTGGCAGATAGTTGCGTCCCAACGCACCGGGTCGACACGAAGGTTGCCGGTCTGCACCGGGGGGTCCCCCGGACACCAGTGACATGGTCCCGCTGGGTGGTCGTCAGGACAGCCGGGCCACGCGTTCAGCGGTACCGGACCGGGCTTGGCCTGGGCGACTTCGGGCCCGATCACCGCGGCGACGCCGCCCCACAGCAAGATCGCCGCGGCTGACCCCATAATGAATCGCTTCATAAATGTGCGATTATCCTCTTCACAAGCGTGGCAGGCATTCAGATTGCGCGTAAATCGCGTTCTTCGGTTCATAGTGATCCTTGAGTTCTGGTCGTGGTCGGGTGTAAGACAA